>Ga0190284_1000025_pt1 | contig 139821 bp, 111 predicted proteins | sample 48691812_MG_FD_161668 | JGI IMG/M metagenome (GOLD analysis project Ga0190284, IMG submission 161668) | Hydrothermal vent microbial mat bacterial communities from Southern Trench, Guaymas Basin, Mexico - 4869-18-1-2_MG | ecosystem: Environmental > Aquatic > Marine > Hydrothermal vents >... | reverse complement strand
GAATCAGGTGGTACTTTCCTTGATTTTGATCATGAAAAAATGAAAGTGCATTTTCAAGAGCTTTTTGAAGAAGGACAAAAGTTAGCAACGGCTAGCAAATAAACAGTTATAGAATCCCCGCTTTGCATCGGGGACTTTGGCACTATCCCAAAAATAATATACTTATCCCAGTTTTTCAAAAAAAAACGTAACGACTCAGGGCTTGAGTAAAGGATTGCATCTACAACAATATTCATAAGTTTCGTTCAGAAAATATTCATACGTAGGTGCAATTTGGCCTGTCGAAATACAAAACGATTATTTCTATTTTTTTGCTTCAAGATTATTCCAAGAGGCGTGTCCCTACATGGAATCCTGCGATTATGAGATTTTATGATATAAATCATAATGTTACACTCCATTTTGACTGGAAAATGGCTTGAATAATAGCTCAATTATAAGTAGTTATAAGAGGTTAAGGTACGCAATCATTTATAAAAAACAGAAATTAATTTTTACCTAAAAATGGCAACTGTTTTGTAAAATAACAATAATAACAATAGGTTATAAGATTTTGTCTTCATCTAGCTAAAATATTTTTTATCTCTTATTTTCAATAAGCTACAATCTAATTGCCATTTTTAGGTTTTAATCCATTTCGACAGGCTAGGACGATACCCTATAGATTTTCAGATAAATCACTTCACAAATTTAAAATATTATCCTTTATTTTTCAATAAGCTATAAATATGCAATCGTGAATTTATTTATATGGAATCATCAACTTTGGAGCAGTTAAAGGGCTACCCCCTCACCACGCTACATGTATACAAATTTGCCCCGCCACTTGAAGTTATGTAGGGTGTGCAAGTCTTTTTTTGCCCACCAACCGTTTAAAAAAAAGTCCAAAATTTACCCGTTAGTAGTATACTCTATGCACACATCATTCGCCTTAGAATAAATGTGCATAGAGTAGAAGTTTTTTGAGGGTATAAAAGAAATACCATTTAAAAAAATGGTATGCCCTTTTAAATTTAGGCTATTTTCTGGAGTTGCGGCTAAATAAAATACCCCTTATCAGTAAATCAATCCCAAAATTTCTCAAAAAATTTGGGTTTGAAATGGGTATATTATTTTCACGCTCCTCCCTAAAGATATAGCATTTCCCTTTTGAGTGAAGTACATCTTTTGTAGGGGCAATCCCTTGTGGTTGCCTTTTTTTGTATCTCACCCAAACGAAAAACGCTATATCCAACTTTGTCGTTTAACTTTTTAGGAATAATTTATGATTCTCGAAATGTTGGTTTTAAGTGGAATTTTTTATACAGGATATTCAAGCCTTAAAAATATGCCATCTGCGAGAAATCTCCAGGTAGCCATTGCAAATAGTAAATCAACACCACTTATTGGGGAAAGGGCTCAACTCCAAAAAGTCCAAAAACCGAATTTTAGGCTAGAAACTGATAAAGAAGCCAAGCATAATATGATAGCGGCTTTGTTAGGACTGGTACTTGCTACAACGGGTGCCATTTTTTATTGGCCATTAAGTTTCTTCAGTATTCCTTTTTTTGTTTATTCTAGTAGGCTGGTTTATAAAAATACTTATGAGATGACTAAACAAGGTAAAGTCAATGTTAATAGCTTGGTAACTATTACCATTGCCGGTTGTGTCATCCTTGGGCGTTTTTTTATTGCCAGCTTAATCGTTTTTTTAATTAAACTGGCTACCAAGCTCACCACAATGGTCGTTCAAGATTCCAAACAAAAACTGCTTGATGCCTTTGGACAACACGCAAATTTTGTTTGGATTCTGGTTGAGGGTACTGAAATCAGGGTACCCTTTCACGATTTACAGATTGATGATGTGGTGGTGGTACATGCAGGTGAAATTATTCCTGCTGATGGTACTATTGTCGAAGGTATGGCAAGTATCGATCAACATATTTTAACGGGTGAGGCAAGGCCCATAGAAAAAAGTTTAGGAGAAGAGGTATTTGCAGCAACGGTTATTTTATCAGGAAAGATTAACATTAAAGTGGAAAAAGCCGGTGAAGAAAGCACCGTAGCCAAAATCACTAATATTCTAAACAACACTGTTGATTTCAAATCATCAGTTCAGTTTCGTGCAGAAACGTTGTCTGAAGCGTTGGTTGTTCCAGTACTGCTTGCTGGTGGAGTGGCATTACCTATGTTAGGTTTTGCAGGGGCGTTAGCGGTCGTTAATGCCCACCCCAAAAACAAATCAATGATCATTGCCCCCCTTACCATCCTGAACTATCTAAACTTGGCATCCAAGCAAGGTATTCTTGTCAAAGATGGGCGTTCATTGGAACTGCTTCGTCAAGTAGATACTATCGTTTTCGACAAAACGGGTACTTTGACCGAAGAGCAACCTCACATAGGCACTATTCATAGTTCTTCTAGTTATGAGCAAAACGAGATTCTGGTTTATGCGGCGACGGCTGAATATAAGCAGAAGCATCCTCTTGCTAAGGCTATCTTGCAAGAGGCTGAAAACCGTCAGTTGAGTCTGTTATCAATAGAAGATAGTGAATATAAATTAGGTTATGGGATAGCCGTTTATGTAGATGGGAAAACCATTTATGTAGGCAGTGAACGTTTTATGGATGTGGAAGGCATTACTATTCCTTCTAGTATAACACAACAGCAAGCTTTTTGCCATGAGCAAGGATATACTTTAGTCATCGTTGCGATTGACAGTGAAGTCATCGGAGCGATTGAGTTGTTGCCTACTGTACGTCCAGAAGCAAAAGCGGTTATTGATAGTTTGAAACAACGCCCAAATATCAAAGCAACCTACATTATTTCTGGCGATCACGAAATACCGACTAGAAAATTAGCCCAAGAGTTAGGTATCGATCACTACTTTGCCGAAACGTTGCCTGAAAATAAGGCTAATATTATTGAAGAATTGCAACAACAAGGTCATTTTATTTGTTATATCGGTGATGGTATAAATGATTCGATTGCGCTAAAAAAATCCGAAGTATCCATTTCGCTACGTGGTGCCTCTACTATTGCCACCGACACGGCAAATATTGTCTTAATGAATCAAGGTTTAAGCCATCTTAATTCACTATTTGACATTTCCATGCAGTATAATGCCAATATGAATAGAACGTTTGCCATGATGATTATACCTGGTATTATCGGTATAGGTGGTGCTTTTCTGTTAGGTTTTACTATTGTCCAAACGCTTATTTTAAACATAATTGGTTTAGTTCTTGCGGTAGGCAATGCCATGACACCTTTGTTAACCGCACCATCTTCTAGCAAACCGACAGAAGAGCAGATAAATTTGATAGAGCATTGAAAACCTACTCTATGCACACAACCCGCTTGGAAATTATCTAACTAAGTATGTAGGTCGGGTTAGCTTATCAAGCGCTTTGTTATAACGTAACTCGACATTTACCTAATAAAATAAATAGCCCTTTGTCGGATTACGTTTTTTTGCAGCGCAAAAAAATCTAACCCGACCTACTTAATTTAGAGAATTATGTGCATAGAGTCGCATTGAAAACGGGCTATCCCTACAAACCAATGATAAAAGAAATGCCATTTTTTGAAAAAAGGGTATTTCTGCTCTTCTTAAATCCTAACAAGTTTTATTTATAGATGTCCAGATAAGTTCCAACCAAGACCTGTCAGGTTTTTAAAACCTGACAGGTCTTTGTCCTGGACAAAACTTTTCTGGATAGCTATGTAACCGCGTTCAGTAAGAATAATTGGGGTTAAGAATAATTGGGATCAGAGTAAAATTCATAAGAAACAATAATGCTTGTCAAAAATTAATATTACTCTGACCCCAATTATTGCGCATAATAGGAACCATTGCATTTACAATATTAATACCTAACGTGCTGTAATATAAAAATACTGCTCCGCTAATTCCCATACCAAAGATTAAAACACCGGTTATACAAGTAATGCCAGATGCTGTGTTTAACATTGTACCTGAGTTTATGCGGTTATTTAAATCATTAGCTATTTGCAACAAATAAGGCAGATAAGCTAAATCTGGTTTTATTAACATAAGAAAATTTCATATAAATATTGAATGTTTTCAATAAGTTAAATTTATAAATATCCAAAAAAATATTTTACTTTAACCCAATTTATTAGTTACATCATATACATAAAAACTTCATGCTCTATTGTTCTGCCGTTCATTAATTTTCTGTGAGGATACCGGTTTTTATAACATAATTTAAAATTATCATCCATCCACTGTAATATCTTCAATCTTTTTTGATCTGTTGGGTTATTTGTCAAATTAAAAACAATATAAGTATTTGCAGATAATAATTTGACGTAATTTTGATAGTCATTAAGAGCAAGATGATTTGCGGCAGCACTCATAATCATGCCGTTAAATTCATATCTTTTCAGTTCGGCAATATTATCCCTTCCTAAGACATAAGTTTTATCATAAGTGTTTGGGTTATCGCGATTTAGTGCTATAATTGCTTCCTGCAAAATTTCAATGCCTACTAATAATTCAACTTTGGTTGAACTATTATCCTTTATATACTTACCCATAAGACCGCTTCCGCAGGCTATATCCAATATCCGCCATCGGTTTATATCCGTTATTTCCGATAATGGCCTCCAAAGTTCAGAATAGACATCGCACTCCAGCAATCCGCAAATTAATTGCTGGTATAAATTTGGGTACTTATACAACGAAGCATAATCCCAAATATTCAGAGTCTCTGTTCTTCCATCATCATGTTCGAGATCAAAAAATTCTTCGCCTTGGCGAGAACCGTAATATTTTGTTATTTTATACATAACTAGTTTTAATTTTATTCTGGGTTAGAAACCGAGAATCATAGATTTTAGATAGGTATTTAATTCCGTTATCGGCAAGTACCGTAACTACTACGTCCTCCCTTTTTAAACGATTGGCAACGATAGTTGCGGCAAAAACATTGATACCGCTGCTGCCACCTACGAATAAACCTTCCTTTTCGGCTAATTTATGACAAGTAGAAATCGCTTCTTGATCGGAAACTTGTAATACTTCATCAATTACTGAAAAATCTAAACACTGTGTCGGCTTTTGTTTCCCGGCTCCTTCGATGAGATAAGATTGGGTTGTGGCTACAGGTTGATATTGAGGATTGTTTTTTAAGTAGCCATTGTAGTAATAGCTGTGAATATTTGAATAAAGTGGATCCGCCAAAGTAACCTGAATGGCCTGTTTTTTTTCTTTTAAGAATTTAGCGGTACCTGAAATACATCCAAAAGTGGAACCCGTCATGACAAAATGGGTAATTTTTCCATTTGTTTCCTTCCAAATTTCCGGCCCTAATGTCTTATAATAGGTTTCCGGATTATAAGGATTATCATATTGATTGACATCAAAATAATCATTGTCTTGAGCCAGTTTTTTTCCATATTCAACATAATCGCGTTCATCTACGACAATTAATGTCGCATTAAATGACTTGATATGATTTTGTTTCTCCATGCTACATTTATCAGAAACGACGATAATGACTGAATAGCCTTTGATGGCACCAAGCATTGCAATGCTACAACCGGTATTGCCACTGGAAGAACAGACAATAGTATCATCGGGTTTCAACTGATTTGTAGCTTCCGCCATTTCCAAAATATATTTTGCAATCCGGTCCTTCATACTAAAACTGGGATTCAGAAATTCACATTTAGCGTAAAGTTGTGCAGCCCTTGTTAAAGAGGTTAAATCAACTAACGGAGTTTTTCCGATTAAGTCGATAAATTTCGATGCGTTTGCCATTTTTATCTCCTAAAAAATGAGTCCAATCTCCATGGCAACTTGCTGGAAATTAGACAATATTCACGGAAGGCAGGTTATATCCAATCTTGTCAGCATTTTTGTTCAAACTGTAGAACATATATTTTTTTATAATAACTGCCATCAATCAATTCAATCTCTCTTTCGTGAAGTTCTATTGCTGACATTTTAGCAACATGTGGATAAAACAATTTTCTTAGAAGCACAGTTTTTTTATGTTTTTTTATGACAGCCAAATTGTATTTTTGTTGAACCTCTTCCAAGAGTGAATCTATTTTCAACAAAGAAGAAACGCCCAAATATATTGTAATATTATCAAGTTGTTGTCCTGATACCCATATAAAAAAGTTATCTATCAACTTTCGTCCATTTTTACCACCATCCCGGAAAATTCTTTCACTTTCTTCTTGAAAAGAATTAATATCAACTAAATCAGTCGGTAGTTGCGGTGGGTTGAAAGTAATCGCATCAACTTGATTTGCCAAGAGATCAAGTTGCTCGAACGAGCCTTCGATAAGGCGGTATCTTTCTTTTTCAATAAGATATCGATTGAGATTTCTCTGGGCGAGTTCCACGGCATCATGCTGAATATCATTGAAATAAACAAAAGGGATTCGATTTAACAGTGCATAAATACCGATAATACCGCTGCCGCAACCTACATCAAGTAAACGTCTATACTTATTGACTTCAAAGCTCTCGCACATTATCTCGCTAAATGGCGTTTTATCCGCGATACCCGGTTTACTATCAAGATGAATTTTTTGAAATGGATATTGTATGTTCGTTTTCATGGACAATGCTTTCAGTTGGTTTAACTGTATTTGAATTGACTATTTTAACGTTTTTTCACGCAGAATAGGAACCATTGCATTTACAATATTAATACCTAACGTGCTGTAATATAAAAATACTGCTCCGCTAATTCCCATACCAAAGATTAAAATACCGGTCACACAAGTAATGCTAGATGCCGTGTTTATCATTGTACCTGAATTTATTCGGTTATTCAAATCATTAGCCATTTGCAATAAATAAGGTAGATACGATAAATCTGGTTTTATTAAGACAATTTCTGCCGTATCGGTAGCGATAGTTGCCGCGCCGTGTAATGAAATGGCGACATCGGCTTTTTGTAAAGCAACTGCATCATTAATCCCGTCACCAATAAAACAGACTTTTCGCCCTTGTTTTTGTAGGTTTTCAACAATTTTAGCTTTATCTTCTGGTAGCGTTTCAGCGTAGTAATTTTTTATACCAAGCGTTTCCGCAAGCTGTTGAGTCGGTTTTTCTTGATCACCGGAAATAATATAGAGTGTCATACCTTGTTGGCGTAATGTGGTAGCGACTTTCTTAGCATTTTTTCGGAGCGAGGGACGTAGTTCAATAACGCCCATCAGGTATTGATTTTCCAAAGCAATATAGATTAGGGAATGGCCCTTTTCAGCACATTCAATTTGCACAGACTTTATATCATTAGGGATATTAATTTTGGCACTTTCCATAAAACGCTCACTGCCCAGCAAAATCGTTTGTACTTTTGAACTGGCTTCCGGGTCTACAAAACTCACGCGAATACCATATCCAACTTCATAATCACTATTTTTTAGGGGAAAACTTTGTAAGTTTTGTTGAGCCGCTGCTTGACAAATGGCTTGTGCAATTGGATGTTTTTGCCGTTGTTCTGCGGTGACAGCATATTGTAACAATTGTTTTTCAGTAAATCCATTGCAGGCAACGATACGTTTTACTTGGGGTATTGTTTCCGTTAAGGTGCCTGTTTTATCAAAGATAATGGTATCTACTTCAGCTAATTTTTCTAAAGCGCGTCCATCTTTTACCAAGATACCATGATTTGAGGCAATTCGCAGATAATTCAGTACGGAAAGCGGTGCTACAAGTCGCATCTGATAACCAAAACCGGAACAGGATAATGCTAGGGCCTGACTAATTCCTAATAATGGTAAGGCAGTTGCCATAGCAAGCAGGGATATACCTGCACCTTTTTCAACAATTTCTTCGCCACGCGATTGGATATGACTTTTAAAGTCAGCCGTTTTTTTCAAAACTTCCACAATCTGACCGGTGACGGTTTCTTCACCTTGTTTTTCTACTTGAATATGCAACCAGCCCGAAAGTAGCATTGTTGATGCGAATACTTTATTTTCTTGGCTTTTCTCAACCGGTTGGCTCTCACCGGTTAACATACATTGGTCAATCGTTCCCTCACCAATAATAATTTTGCCATCTGCGGCAATCATTTCTCCGGCGCGTACAACCATAATATCATTGGTTTGTAAAGTATTTAACAGCACCTCAATTTCAAGATGTTCCCGCAATATCCAGACTTTCTTAGGCAAACTGCCAAAGATATTATTTATATCCGTATGGGTACTGCGCTCCGTTTTTATAATAAGTTTACGGGCGGTAAAAAACATAGTAAAAAGAACCGCAGCGGCTAAATATTTTCCAAGTACCAGCACACCAGTAACACATAACCATTCAAATATTCCCACCATGCGTTGTTTTTGTTTAAAAATAACATGATGAGATTTTTTAAGATAATGAAAGTAATTGTAAGTCAATAAAGGAATGCCAAGTAACGTAAGAGGGGAATAAAAAATCGCACCGACACCGGTTAACCCTAAAGCGACTAGTGAAACACGTTGATAATGAGTTGCTTCAGCCTCGCTTTTTAAGATATCAGTTTTGGTTGGAGTAGCCGTTTTTACCAGTGAATTTTTTTCAGGCAATGTTGAAATTATATTTTTTGGTCGGCGCGATAGTTGCTTATCTTTCCATACGGCAAACAATATACCGCCAATTGCTAAAGAAATCGTGATTAAGGGCATAAGAATAAATGGGTTTAGAATATAATTGTTTATTATTCAATAGTTCAAACAGTTTTTGTAAGTTATTGTTATTATCTGTAGGGTGCGAACCTTTGTTATCGCCTTGGCTTAATATAATGGCAGTGATGTGTTCGCCCTCCTTCCTTTAATTTTCAGGTAGATTAGTATGAACCGGCAAACGCATAATAAAAGTACATCCCTGTCCCAATTCACTTTCAACGACAATATCCCCCCCCATAATTTGACAAAACTGTTTAGTAATGGCTAATCCTAAACCACTACTACTATATAGGTGTGTATGGGTTGTATCAGCCGGTATGAAAGCTTGAAATAATTTTTGAATTTGCTCCTTTGTCATGCCAATACCTTGATCAGTGATGCGGAATAAAATCCAGTCCATAAGATTAACCGATTCTCGGGTGACGGTTATTGAAATCGTACTTTGTTTAGAGAATTTGGTCGCATTACTCAATAAAGTGAATAAATTGCGCCGTAATTTCGTTAAATCTGTGGACATCGTACCCAACGCTGAATCGCAATTTACTTTCAAAATATTGGATTGTTTTTCCAATAATGGTGCAATGGTACTTGCAACATCCTGAATCATGGGGGCTATATCAAAGGTATCTATATATAAATCCATTTTACTTGATTCCATTTTAGACAAATCTAATAGATTATTAATTAAATCCAACAAATGGTAGCTTGCCCCATGAATTTTTTGTAAATCAGGCAGAAAATCTTCCTGTTTTTGCTCTTTCGCATCTTCTTGCAACATTTCCGTATAACCAATAATAGCATTCATTGGGGTGCGGAGATCATGACTCATGTTTGCCAAAAAGTGTGATTTTACCTGGTTGGCTGTATCACTTTGCACTTTAGCACGTTTAGCTTCTAATTTATATTTTTGAATTTCTACTCGTGCTTTTTGGATTTGTAGGCGTGCTTTTTGTATTTTTTCATGAGCATTTTGCATTTTACGCCGGTTTTTGACTAATTGACTATGGTATCGTTTAATTTGCTCTTTTTGTTTAGCCTGAATTAAACGTGACGCTTCCAAGTGCATAAGATATTCATAACTTTCGCTACTGGTTTTAAGTATATCGCTGGCTAATTGTCTGAAAACTTTAGCTAACAGGCGTATTTCAGTGACACTTTTTCGACTAACCAATACTTTGCTGGGAGATTGGCTAAGCCCTTGAATGGTATTGAGTAAATTTGATATAGGCAAAATCAGAGTTTTGAAGAATACCCCTACCATAATCATTAAGCTTATGAAAATAATAGTGCCACTGATGATAAAGATGCCATAAAAGTTACCCTGTTTCAATTCGCTTGTTTGTTGATAACTCACTAAAGTCCATGGCAAAGTCCCTAATTTTTTAGAAGATAGACTATATAGGTTCCCATTTCCATTTTTCACTTCTATATAAGAAATATTTTGGTTAAGAACCTTTTTCCAAAACGGCTGTTTTAAATAAAAATATTGACGTTCTGTCGCATTGATAAAAGAAAGTTGCCTACTGCCTATTTTCCCGATTTTGCTTAATAACAAACCTTTTTTGGAATCTACTAGCAACATTCCCCCAGTTTCCCCCAATTTTTGGTTTTCAACTTCTTCAAAAAATGGATCAGCCAGTATGCTGATACCAACGACACCGGTAAAGGTTTGCATAAGCTTAAATCCTTGGCTAATACTAAACACAGGCACATTGTTGGTATAATCCTGATCAAAATAAATGGGAGTAATTTGCATATCAACTGGAGCCTTGCCCTTGGTTTTAAAATGATACTTGCTCATGTAATACCAAGCATTTCTAGGATTATTGGCATAACTGGGTTCATTAAATGATTTCTGTAGCATATATTGCGGATTGTTATATTTTTTGGTATTATGCAAAGCTATATTTTTGTAAACTAATAACAATTTGCCCCGATGATTAAAGAGTCGTTGCGCATGGTATGGTTCTATGGCAATATAATGACTATAATGATTTTTTTCAAACTGTAGATTGTCAGCCATCAAGTTTTGAAGAAACGCTATTTTATCATTCATGTTCTCAGATTTTGAATCCAAAATAGATACATACTTTTTAAGACGATAAACATTTTGCTTACCTAATTCAATTTCTTTATCTAATTGCTGTGCTAACGCAGTGACAGATTGTTCAAATTTAAAATAAGCAAATTGATTTTGTAATTGGCTATGTTTATTAATAAATAGTATGATAGAACATAAGACAATCAACGCGATAACCACCACAAAAAATAATAAAATATTCTTTATATTCAATAAATTATAATTCATAACCATTCCTTTTTTGGCATGATTTAAAAATGATGAAACAGACTTTTTTTGGTTGATTGGCATCTTAATAATATACTACAAACGACTTCAGAACATTTTTGCTTCAATACCCAATTGGGAAACGCTATAGTCATTGAGTCGCTTTATTAAATAGTTTGTAATGTGGTTAAGAAATTTGGGAATACGAAGTCGATATAAAAATGTAAAGTCATGAAAAAAAAGTGATGAAAAAAGCTTAACAATATCATAAATGGGTTGAATGGGAAGAACAGGCGTATATCGAAAAGTATCCTGATTTAATGACAGGGATTAGTTGTACAAAACGACTGACAAAGTCCGTCTTCCTTTGTACCATCGGTTGGGACTGCTCAACCAGGACTCTAGTTGCAATTCTTCTGGATTATCAACAGAGAGCGAATTACATATTCATAGATTTGAGTAGATTTATAGGAACAGATGAACCAATACAGGTTTACAGTGAACTGCTAAATAAAAAACTTCTGTAAAATCATATAGTTATAAATAGGCACCTGTCCTGTACAAAGAATTTTTATCATAAAAAAAGCTGAAGTCAGCAATGATTACTGACGACAGCCTTGATAATCTTTGAAACGCGTGGGTTTCCTTTTAGGAGTGAGAATAAGCTGTGCTGCTACCCACCCTACTTTAACTACAGTACGTATATTGTTCTTGTAGGGGCGGACTTTAGTGTTCGCCCTGTGAAATTATTTATCTGAAAAACTATATAAAAGCAAGCGTAGGTGAGTAGAGCTTTATAATAAAATAGAGCCTGATCCCTTTTTCAATGCATCGCTTTCATCATATAACTTGATTATTTCTTTTATTGTATTACCATTTAAAATGGATTGTTTAGGGATATAAATTGAAATACCTTTTCTCAAAACAAGGAACATACCATTTTTGGCTGGAACAATTTCTTTAACTACTTTCCATTTAGCCTCACCGCTAGATATTGGGTTTTTTGTTTTAATACCATCCTCATTAAAGACCATTACCTGTTCGGCATCATGATCACTATCTTGATTCATTCTATTTAGCCAACGTCTTTTTTCCCAGTAATGCCATAATATTATGAAAAACCCTAAGACTATAAGAGCGTTACTACATAACTTTATATTGCTAATGTCTAAATTTATGATAAACGAAAGAATAATACCAATTATAGCCAAAATGAGTCCTGCTGGAACAGCAAACACTCTACCTTCAGATTTATACCTAACCCAATCATCCCAGTATGTGTTGAGATAATCAGTATTAATTTTCCATTTTGCAGTAATTGTCATTCTGAATATCTAACACCATTCTTGATCCGCCACGAGTTCTCCAAGAGAAAGTTAGGTTGCATTACCTACCTTTCTTCTTAAAATCTTAACAAAATCTTCTAAATCAAAACCATCGTTCTTTATTCTTTTTGGCATAATTCTGCACTCCTGTGTGTCTGCCCTTAACTTAATGGCATTGCTAGGGACAAGGCAGAAAATAATATACGTGGCTTAAAGACCTGACAGGTTTTCAAAACCTGTCAGGTCTGCGTAAGTTATTTACTGCGGTGTCCCCTATTCCTTTTTAGTAGATTGGGGTGTTCGCAAACGAATATGCAATTCTTGTAATTGCGTTTGACTCGCTTGAGAGGGGGCAGAAGTGAGTAAACAACTCGCCGTTTGTGTTTTGGGAAAAGCAATGACATCACGAATAGAACTTGCACCGCTCATGAGCATCACTAAACGATCTAAACCAAAAGCAATCCCCCCGTGAGGTGGACAACCATATTTCAGTGCTTCAAGCAAAAAGCCAAATTTTTCATGCGCTTCTTCTTCACCAATACCCAGCATCCGAAAGACTGCCGATTGCATCTCTGGACGATGAATACGAATTGAGCCGCCACCAATTTCTTCACCATTCAAAACCATATCATAAGCACGCGATAAACAGGTACCCAAATTGGCTTCAAGGTTTTCAATATCTGATTCATTCGGTGCTGTGAAAGGATGGTGTAAGGATGTCCAACGTTTTTCTGTTTCATCCCATTCAAACATAGGATAATCCACTATCCACAAAGGTTTCCAGCCTTTTTGGACTAATTTCATATCGGTGCCGATTTTTAAACGTAACGCACCTAATGCTTCATTAACAATTTTAGCTTTATCCGCCCCAAAGAAAATCAAACTGCCCGAAGTCGCTTTGGTGCGTTTTAAAAGTGCCTCAATGGCGTTATCCGGTAAAAATTTGAGAATGGGAGATTGCAAGCCGTCACGCCCGGTACTTATATCATTCACCTTTATATAAGCTAAACCCTTGGCACCATAATTTCCAACAAAACCGGTATAGTCATCAATTTGTTTACGAGATAATGTTTTACCATTAGGCACATAAAGGGCAGCAACACGCCCTTCAGGATCATTGGCTGGATTAGCAAAAACTTTAAATTTAACTTCGGTCATTAAATCGCTGATTTCAGTGATTTCCAAGGGGACGCGCAAATCAGGCTTATCTGTCCCATAGCACTGCATAGCCTCATGATAGCTCATGACTGGAAATGGATCGGGCAACGATTCATTAAGCATTTCTTTAAACAGCAGACGTATCATAGATTCCATCAAATTTTTAATGACGGTTTCATCGACAAAGGACATTTCAATATCCAGTTGGGTAAATTCTGGCTGTCGATCTGCCCTTAAATCCTCATCACGAAAACAGCGTACAATTTGATAATAACGCTCCATACCAGACATCATCAACAATTGCTTAAATAATTGTGGCGATTGTGGCAGAGCAAAAAACTGTCCGGAATGGGTGCGACTGGGAACTAAGTAATCGCGTGCGCCTTCGGGGGTTGCTTTGGTCAGCATGGGCGTTTCTATTTCTAAAAAGCCCTGTTCATCCAAAAAGTGACGCAAAAATGCGGTGATTTTCGCCCGTAATTGAATACGCGCCAACATCTGGGGACGACGTAAATCAATATAACGATAGCGTAATCGAATTTCTTCGCTAAGATGAGTTTCATCCAACTGAAACGGAGGCGTTTCGGCTGCATTTAAAATATCAATTAGCTGACTAACGACTTCCACTTGCCCAGTGGCTAATGTGGGATTTTCGGTACCGGCGGGTCGATTGCGTACTGTGCCTTGAATGCGTAACACAAATTCAGTTCGCACTTGTTCAGCCAGCGCAAAAGCTTCAACCATTTCTGGATCAATGACGATTTGAACCAAACCTTCACGATCACGCAAGTCGATAAAAATGACACCGCCATGATCACGGCGATGATGTACCCAACCGCATAAAGTGACTGTTTCACCTATTAAAGATTCATTCAAATGTCCACAATAGTGGGTACGCATAATTTTCCTTATTCAGTTATCAGTTATCAGTGCTTGAACTCGCGTCGCTTCCACCAGTCGGTGCGGGTGAGATATTAGCTTTTTCCTTTTTTGGTGAGGCATCTGTTTTTTCTTTTTCATCAGATTTTGCAGGTTTTTTAGTACCCTTGAAATCCGTTTCATACCAACCGGTACCTTTTAGATGAAAAGCCGCAGCCGAAATGAGTTTTTTAAGAGTGTTTTGACCACAAGTTGGACATTTTTTTAAAGGCTGATCATTCATCTTTTGTAAAACTTCTAACTTATGCTCACACTCAGTACAAGCATATTCATAAATAGGCATGATGTATTTTTCCTTCTTCTCATTTGTGTCAGTTTTTGGGACTAAAAATTTTTACCAGTACTTCATCTTTTTCAATAGAAGATTGATAGTACATCTTCACCGTTTGAGTATAAGGGTAAATCATTCGCGCAACGGATTGAACGCGCAATTTAGCGAGTTGTGGAAATTGACCATTTTTTATAGAAAGTGTCGCACCAGAAAATATTTTGACAGAATGGAAAATTTGGATATCCCAACTTTGCAACCTATTTTCCAGTTTAGCCTGTTCCGTTTTATCAAGACGAATATGCTCCGGCTTAAATTGTAGAACTACCTGCTGACTCGGTTTATCTTGGTGTATGGCATAAGGGGTGCGCGTTGAAGAATTAAGAATAGGTCTTTGAGTAACTGCCTCAATGCGCTGAACGGATTTTTGGGCAGAGGTACTCGTTTCTGCTTGTACCTCTACAAACAATGTTCTTTTAACTGTGGACGAGCCTAATTCAAGCTGATTTACACACCAAATAAATAAAGTCATGTTCATAATGACCAGAAAAAATAATATCACAGAATTGGTAAATGCTTTGAACATAACAATTAAATTAATAAAGTTGTGAACTAGATTATTCAGGTAAATAACTTTTCAAAACCTGTCAAATCTTACCTGACAGATATAAGCATGTAAAATTTCTTTCCGAAATCCATTATTTTTCTGAATATCCATATTTTTAGTTAGTTTAATGTAAAAAATGTGTTCTCAATCCGCCGTTCAGTTATAATCTACCGTTGCCCAAGTCATCAATTTTCTGAGTATATCACCGATTTTAAATGTGTTCAGTCTATACGGATTGTAAAAGTTTGTCCAGTGGATTATTTTCACAAGGCAGCCAATTTCCTGGTCTAAACAGAGCCTGATGAATAATTAACTTAATAAATAACTTTAAATAATGATAATAACCCTTTAATAATACTCATTATTTGGGTATGATAACATACTTTAACGACTACGATATATTTTTATGTAATTCAGCAAACCCTTAGTAGAAGAATCGTATCCGAGGTGAGCTGTTTTTTCTTGATCAGTTTGAAGAGTAGGCAATAAAATACTCGCCACTTGCTTACCAAGCTCCACCCCCCATTGATCAAAGGGATTGATACCCCAACAAACGCTTTGCACAAACACTTTATGCTCATACAGGGCAATTAACTTACCTAAAACCGCTGGTGTTAGTTTTTTATAAAGCAGCGTATTAGTTGGTTGGTTGCCCGGAAAAACACGGTGGGGCAATTTGTCAAATTTTCCGATTTCACCCTTTTGCAAAGAGGTGCTTTTTAAAATTTCAAGTTCCGCCCGTGTTTCTTCTATATTTCTACCCATCATTAAAGCATGAGTTTGCGCCAGCGCATTGGATAATACTGCCTCTTGATGTCCTGGTAAATCATGTTGACTGTCAAGCGCAATAATAAAATCCGCTGGCACTAAATGGGTACCTTGATGCAAAAGTTGATAAAACGCATGTTGACCATTATTCCCAGGTGCACCCCAAATAATAGAAGACGTTGGATAATCAACCCGATTTCCTTCACGAGTGACGCGCTTACCCAAACTTTCCATCACTAATTGTTGTAAATAGGCGGGAAAAAGGGCTAAAGTGTAATCATAAGGCAGTATCGCCTGGGTAGTGGCACCCCAAAAACTACTATACCACACATCAATTAATCCCATTAACACAGGCAAATTTTTAAGCAGCGGCGCGGTTTCAAAATGTTTATCTAACTCGTGTGCTCCATCTAGTAACTGTTCAAAATTATCCTGCCCTATCATTAGCGCAATGGGTAAGCCGATAGCAGACCACAGCGAATAACGTCCTCCTACCCAATCCCAAAATTCAAACTGATGTGCTGAATCAATACCAAATTCAGTGACTTTTTGTGTTGCGGTGCTGATTGCAACGAAATGTTTAGCCACCGCTTTATCATTGCCCAATTTATTTATCAGCCATTGTCTAGCACTTCGTGCGTTCAACATCGTTTCTTGGGTAGTAAATGTTTTTGATGCGATAATAAATAAACTGGTTTCCGGGTCAAGTTTAGCTAAAGTTTCGCTTAAATGTGCGCCATCCACGTTGGAAACAAAATAACTTTGTAAGCGTGGATGGTGGTAAGTCTTCAGTGCTCTGGTTACCATCGCCGGTCCTAAATCAGAACCGCCAATGCCAATATTCACAATAGATTCAATGGGTTTACCTGTATAACCGCGCCATTTCCCATCACGCACCGCATTACTAAACAGGCGCATTTTGGCTAACACGGCATTGACATCGTACATGACATCTTTGCCATCTACACTAATCGGGCAATTAGAGCGATTACGTAGGGCAATATGCAAAGCGGCGCGTCGTTCCGTGTTATTGATCTTTTCACCTTGAAACATTCGAGCGATCCAATCAGCTAAGTTTGCCTCAGTCGCTAAGTGTTGCAATAAAGCGAGGGTATCATTCGTTAAACGGTTTTTAGAATAATCCAAGAATAAACCACACGTTTCAATAGAAAAACGTTCAAACCGTTGACTATCCAAAGCAAATAAATCCCGTAAATGGACGGGGGCTAAATGTTTTTGATGTTTTTTTAGAGCAGCCCAGGCAGTACCCTGGTTGATGAGCTTATCCATAATTTTTATGATAGTGGTATAGTTATCCAGAGTTGTTAATTATACTCAGCACGGGAAGAAATTGAGTTTTTTTCAAAAACTCAAACCTCGAAATGATTCTTACGATACTGTATTTAAGCTTCTTTTGTCAACTCCCTGAAAAGCTTTGTTGAACATCCGCCCTATTTAAAAAAGGTTTAAGAAATCCGATTTTTTCAAAAATCGGATTTCTGATTGGCGAAAATGAATAGTGGGATAAGTTCTTTGAGTTTGGAAAGTATTGATTTTTTAAGTTTCGAGGTTTGAGATTTTTGTTGACTTTAGTCACAAGTCAAAGCAAAAACATTGGCATAGATTCCAAAGCTTTAGCTTTGTAGGTGTTTCCTGATGGACATTAATTAAGTGGATTTGCAAAAAATAGTAAAATTAAAAATTTAGGGCCCTTTGTGCCGGTAAGTCTTATGCACATTGTTTTCTAGACTATCTTCACGTTTACGTTGATCAGATACCTTAGAACCAAAATCTAACATGTCAAAAAAACCAACAACCGCGCCAATAACGGCTCCAACAAGTAGTAAACCAACAATTTCAAAAACCATCATTTTACTTTGCATTTCAGGTATTAAAATCCCAAAGAATAACAACATCATGACAATAAGACCGACCAGTGCCATGCCAACCAGCGTTCCAAAAAATGCTCTTATTAGGGATCTGAGCAAAGCCACCACAATTTTTCCAATGATCTTTTTCAACATTTTTGTTCCTCACCATTTTTTTTGATTAATTTTAATTATCATTTTTAAATCGCATTTTTAGGGGATAAAATAATTAAAACCGAAATTGTCGTTGAACACACAGACACTTTAAGATTAAAAATTTTATATGCAATATATATACCAATGCAATAAATATGCTAATCTTATATGGAAATGGGAGGAGGGGAAATTAATGGAAAATTAAAATGACATATTGAAAAATACTTGCTCTCAGTCATTAGGTAGAATACAATTCTATATTTCACTTACCAAGTTTCATTTACCAATTAGGAACGATTAATATGATTAGAGATGCATATTACTGGGATAATAAATGGCGACAGGCACCGGTTACTTATAGTGGTAGAGCCTTAAGAGGTAGTAGTGAAAGGATTGTTTGTGATGTTAAAGATTTTGTGACTGTTAACAATGTGATTCTCGCCGAAATTATTCATGATTACAAATTAAAAAGGAATACTCACAATGCCACAGCACACGCGGTTCAAAAATTTGTGGTGAGATTCCTTGATTATGTTGGGGATGAAGAAGCGAGTGACTGCCCTGAATTTTGGCAGTTTCCTTTTGAAACTTTACAATCAGGGATAGGTGATTGTGAAGATGGTGCCATTTTAATGGCGAGTTTAATGATTCAAGCCGGTATTCCGGCTTATCGGGTTAAGGTTTGTGCAGGTTATGTCCAGGAGTCACCAACGGCACCGCAGGGAGGGCACTGTTATTGTATTTACCTGGCGGATAAAGGGGGTGGAATTCAGGGCTGGGTTGTAATAGATTGGTGTTATTATGAAGATTCTGATACGGCACCTGAATACAAACCGCTTGCAAAAAATGGGGGTTACAATGGTTGTTATCAGGAACTTTGGTTTACTTTCAATAATGAATATTCTTGGAATCAGGATAGTTTAGAAGTTGATGCGAGACGCATTAGTCGAAATCGTTCTACGCCCTTAAAAGAAACCTTCCCTGTTACAACATCATTAAAGAGTGTCATGACGAAAATAAAGGACAAAATCAAAGATTAGGGGAAATTGGCTATTGGGAATGGCTTCTGTGTAATAAATCCGATTTTTTGAAAAAAATCGGATTTATTTTATTAATTCCTACCAAACATTAACCATTAATCAAATGACACCAAACAATATGATCTTTGGCTATTTCAATCCGGGGCGGTTTAATGTGCTTACACTTTTCTATCACATCAGGGCAGCGTGTATGAAAATGACAACCGGTTGGAGGATTCAGTGGTGATGGAACATCACCTTCTAATAGTTTTACGTTATGTACTATATCAGGATCGGGGATGGGATTAGCCATCATCAAGGCTTGTGTATAAGGATGCTTTGGGTATTTAAACAGTTTATTTACCTGGGCAATTTCTACTATTTTTCCTAAATACATCACAGCAACCCGATTAGCAATATGCTGTACAACGTTGAGATCGTGTGAAATAAATAAATAAGCTAAGTGATATTCTGTCTGAAGATCACGCAAAAGGTTAATAATTTGCGCCTGGATAGATACATCAAGTGCTGATACCGCCTCATCGCAAACAATGAATTTTGGGTTAAGTGCTAATGCCCGCGCAATACCAATGCGTTGGCGCTGTCCCCCGGAAAATTCATGCGGATAACGTGAGCGATATGATGGAGATAAGCCGACTTTGTCAAGCAGTTTTCCAAGGTATTGCTCTAAATCCGCTCTAGTTTTGACAATTCCATGAACTTTAATCGCCTCTCCCACAATATTACCTACGGTCATACGTGGATTTAGGGAACTATACGGATCTTGAAAAATAATTTGCATTTGGCGACGCATCAAGCGCATCGAAGCATTATCCATTTTTAATAAGTCTTTACTTTCAAAATGTACCGTTCCGTTTGTCGGCTCAATCAAACGAAGCAGGGCACGTCCTGCGGTCGTCTTTCCACAACCAGATTCTCCTACTAATCCAAGGGTTTCTCCCGCATAAATATCAAAAGAAATATCATCGACCGCCTTAACCCAAGTTGAAATACGTGAAAAAACCCCACTTCGTACCGGAAAATGTTTTTTTAAATTTTTGACGGAAAGAAGGGGAACGGTTTGCTTTTTTTGCGGTGTTGTTTCATTCATAAAGTCTAAATTCCCAAAAACTTAAGATTAATTGTGAATGGTAAATGGGAAATTATATCCTCGTTCCCATACGCAGGCGAGAGGCTAAGTAGTTACTAACCAACGCAGTTTCACAATTCACAATTCACATCTCGTCCATAAACATCTTCAAAGCGAACAATATCATCTTCACCCAAATAACTTCCTGATTGTACCTCAATAATTTCTAAAGGCAATTTACCCGGGTTTTCCAGACGATGCTTAACTCCTAAAGGAATATAAGTGGATTGGTTTTCAGTGAGAATGAATATTTCATCCCCTTTTGTAATGCGTGCCGTGCCTTTAACCACCACCCAATGTTCAGAACGGTGATAGTGCTTTTGTAAAGATAAACTACCCCCTGGATTTACAGTAATACGCTTAACCTGAAAACGGGCTTCCGCGTCAATACCTTCATAACTACCCCAGGGACGGTAAACTTTACGATGTAACTTTGCTTCACAACGATCATTGGCTTTGAGCTGGGAAACGATCTGTTTCACATCTTGAACATGTTCTTTATGAGCGACTAACACCGCATCGGCTGTTTCCACAATCATCAGATTTTCTACACCGATGGCTGCCAATAGGCGATGTTCAGCCCGTAAATAGCAATCGCGGACTTTTTCGCTTAATACATCACCCAAAGTGACATTGCCCTCGCTATCTTGTTCGCTGATTTCCCATAATGATGACCAGGCACCCACATCATTCCAGCCCGCATTTAATGGTATGACAACTGCTGCATGAGTATTTTCCATCACCGCATAATCAATCGAATCACTAGGGCAATTCTTAAATACCTCTGCCTCTAAACGGAGAAAATCTTGATCTTTTGAGGCATTATGAATAGATTCACGACACGCTTTCATAATAGCCGGCGCATAACTTTCCAGTTCTTTTATATATTGTGATGCCTTAAACAAAAACATGCCACTATTCCAGTAATACTCGCCTGAATCTATATATTGTTGTGCCGTGTTAAGGTCCGGTTTTTCGACAAAACGTTTGACCGACAGAGCAGCCGTGTTTTCTATAGAATCAATTGCATTAATATAACCATAGCCCGTTTCTGGACGGTTAGGTACAATTCCAAAAGTGACTAAATAATTCGCTTGTGCCAAAGGGATACCCGCAGTCACCGCTTCACGGAATACGGCGGCATCAGCTATAATATGATCGGCTGGCAATACCAATAATAAAGCTTCAGGATCACACGATAGTGCCGTTAATGCCGCTACTGCGGTTGCGGGTGCCGTATTGCGTCCGATAGGCTCCAGAATAATATGAGCTGCGGATACCCCAATATTGCGTAATTGTTCCGCTACTAAAAAGCGATGATTTTCATTACAGACCATCAGCGGTGCAGACTGGTTTGCCAAACCTTCTAATCGTGTCACCGTATCTTGCAATAAAGTCTGATGACCCACCAGGGCTAATAATTGTTTCGGGTAAGATTCACGGGATAATGGCCATAATCGGCTCCCCACTCCACCCGATAAAATAACCGGTGTTAGCATAAAAGTTTCTCCAATGGTTAATCATAAATGTCGTGTTGATTCAAAATCAGAAGTGGTTTCTTTTGATGATTCCGCTTTATCAACTTTCACGGTTTCAGGTTTTTCCACGATTTCATAATTTTTCTGAGCACCTAAATAATCTTGTCGAGATCGATTGAAATAAGCTTCTACCAATTTACCATGAGCATTCAATTCATAATCAAGTAACTCAAAAATTTTATCTATTAACTCAAACAATCGATCTTGATTTTTGGGTAAATATTGAGCAGGGCAATGCTCACCCATTTGTTCTAAATCCTGCCAGGCAGGATTAGAGGCAGTCGATATGGGATTTTTTTGGGCAACATGTTGTTTAAAAGAGTTGATTTTTTTATTGATTTCATATAATTGTCTCGCTTCCGATTGCTGTTCAATGGTGCCTTTTTGTAAAACTTCTCGCAACATTTTTTGGGTTATTTGTTCTTCATCTTCAGCAAGATAGGCTCTTACATTGTCAAGCTTTTCTTGCATTTTATGGGAAAGGTGATGAGCCGAATTAGCACCTGTTTCAGTTGGAGTTGGCGATTCATTAGAAATCGGGCTATTATCTAACTGATTATGTGTTGCTTTTAAAGAGTTAGCCAGGGGTGTTTTTTCAAACCTATCATTAGAAGAATGTTTACTATTAGATAACCCCCTCCGTTTACCAATGAAAAACGCTAACAAAAATAATAAGAATATTGCCACCATGCCACCAATGACTATTGGTAAAAATAAGGGCATCGAATACCATAACTGTATATTTTCCCAAATCAATGAAACTGGAATAAGCACCGTTTTTTCATTTTCGGTGCGACTTTGTATCTCACTTGTTTCCGGCGCAACTGGCAAAATGACCGGATTAAAGGCAGTTTGAGTTGTAGCTGGTTTTTCCGATGTGAGCAACGGTTTTTTGGCTTCAGTGACAGGTAATTCTACTGGTGGTAAACAAATAATCTTTTGCTTTTGATTACGGTAAGCCTTCCATTCTTTATTTTGACGATAAAATTCTTTAACGGCTTGCGTCTTACTTAAAACTTGCATATCGGCGCGTGAAGGGATATATAACAAATGACCTATTTTTAATGAATTGAGATTACAAGGTATGTCAAATGCGTCATGATTAGCTTTGTGTAAAGCCAACATTGCTTGATAGCGACTAATTGTGCTATCATGACGAACTTTAGTAGCAATATTCCAAAGCATATCACCGGCTTTAATAGGACCGTAAGTCGCTTTTTCCTGAGCCTGGCTTGGCATTGCTATTAAAAGCATTAAAATATACAATAAACTTGATTTTTTCATAAGTATGCTATATTGGGAGTACAACGGATTTAGGAATTCAACTGATTTTTTAATCTGTTTTTAACTACTCAGCCTTGAAATAAATTTCAAGGCGATCAATCCGTTGTACTCCATTATAAACAATAATAAGGAATCCATAATGCCACCTAATCTTTTAGATAGGTTTGCCACCCCTAACCACCTTTATACTCTAGCGCAAAAAAATTATCTGACTCCATCTGCCCTAGAATATGCCCTGCGTCGAATTGGCACAGTGCCTGGTGCCGATGAATGGCGACAATTTATCGACAAAATGCTGTTATTACTCGCAACCACTTTGCTACTCACCGGGGTTATCTTCTTCTTTGCCTATAACTGGGCTGAGATGCATCGTTTCATAAAATTTGCGCTACTCCAAGTCACTTTACTGAGTATGGCACTTTTTGCATCATTGCGAGGGCTTGAGCGCCTATCCGGTCAAGCTGCTTTATTAGCAGCGGCGGTATTGCTAGGCGCATTGTTAGCCGTTTACGGTCAAACTTACCAAACGGGAGCTGATGCGTTTGGCTTATTTCTCACTTGGGCTATTTTAATTATTCCCTGGGTACTACTCAGCACTTTCGCGTCGATGTGGTTATTGTTATTAGTCTTGCTTAATCTTAGCCTAGTACTCTATTGGGGTCAAGTGATTGAAGTACAGCATTACCAGCCATATACCGCTTTATTTTTATTAGTATTCTTGCTCAATGCTGCAGCAATGTTCGCTTGGGAGTCCACTTATAAACAAGGACTCAGTTGGTTAAAAGGCTACTGGCTTGGGGTGATTATTTTTGGCACCGCCTTGACTTTTCTTATGATACCCACCTTACAAGCCATCATTGAATTCGGGCACAAATGGCAAAGCAATCCACTCCTACCGGTCGCAGCAGTATTATATACCGGTTTAACCAGTTTTATTCTATGGTATTACCGTTATCAAAGACACGATTTATTACTACTCGCTATTAGCTTATTGAGTATCATAATCGTTCTAACGACCCTAATCAGTAAAATACTTCCGATAAATGCTTTAGTTTTGCTCATTTTAGCTTTGCTGGTCATTGGACAAGCATCTTTAGCGACCAAATGGTTACAGCAAACAGCAAAAACTTGGGAAGAGGAGGCTCAAACATGAGTGAACAATTCACATTACGTACCCTCTTTGACGAACTGGTTACACAAAATCACTTGCAACCCGAAGCGTTGGCAAAAATTGCCGACACCTTTAGCACCCCCGATGATGAAACATCAACACCTTGGTTTATCAGTGTCTTGATAGGTTTCGGTGCATGGATGGCTATCATACCATTTATTGGTTTTCTTGCCGCTATAGACGTGCTTAATTCACCCTCATCAGCTATTGTGGTAGGCGCACTATTGATAATAGGCACAGTTTTGTTGCACTATTTCAAAAGAAATAGCTTATTTTTCAATCAATTAGCTCTAGCCCTCAATTTAACAGGTCAAATTTTATTGATTGTGGGCATTGCTGTTGAAACAAAAGGAGTGGCAATACCAGCATTAGCCACTTGGTTTTTGGAAATAGTACTGATTAGCGTTTATTGGGATAGGATTATCCGCTTTTTGGGAGTTATTATCGCCACACTCGCAGCATTGGTACTACTTTATGATTTTCACCTTTACCAAGGTATCCATGTTTTTATTGTACTATTCGCAGCAAGTGCCTTATGGTACTGGATAGCAGAACCCAATCACCTGACGAATGAATTCATGGCATCCCTTTACAAACCATTGGGATATGGTTTTGTTATCGCCATGCAAACGGTATTGCTTTTGTCTATCTTACCCGACGCAAAATTCATTCCACCTGTCACTTGGTGGTATTCAACCCTGGGGCTAATGGTCGTTCTACTGATGTTAGAATACCATCTTTTACAAATCAACCTGATACCTATTTCTTCCTTAGAAAGTGTGGTTATACTTGCAGGTACTGGGTTAGTTGCTCTATTGCTCTATCAAAGCCCAGGCATCATAGCGGCTATTATTGTGTTGTTATTGGGTTTCCAACGGGGCAACCGTGTTTTGATGGGACTGAGCATCATTTTTCTCACCATCTTTTTTATCGCCTTTTACTACCACTTGGACATCACCTTATTGATGAAATCAATTACGCTTATGAGCGCGGGCTTAAGCCTACTGACTTTACGTTTTGTGTTTAAATATGTCTTTCCATTAGGAGGGCAATCATAATGCGTAATCTACTCGTATTGATCATAGCAGTGATTGTGCTGGCACTGGTCAACTTTGAAATTTACCAGAAAGAACAACTACTTGCAGAAGGCACGACCGTATTATTGGAACTGGCACCCCGGGATCCGCGTTCCATCATGCAAGGGGATTATATGGTATTACGCTACCATATTGCCCGTTTACCGGCATTAAGTAAAGTGGAAAAGGACGGTTATCTCGTGATAGAACGGGATGAAAAACAAGTTGCCCAGTTTTCCAGAATTTATGAAGAAGGTACAGTGCTTGAAGCCAATGAATCGCTACTCCGTTTTCGTAAACGGCAGCGTGACATTCGGTTAGGTGCGGAAAGCTTTTTCTTTCAGGAAGGACACGCAGAATACTATAACAATGCCCGTTATGGTGAATTGCGCGTTGCACCGTCTGGAGACAGTGTATTAGTAGGGCTACGCGATGCAGAACTTAAGCCCTTAGGACCGCCGACTAATGTTGAAGAGATTGAGGAAAAAACGGACCCATCCTTTTAATAAATTTTATCGCTTCAATTGATCACATCATTATAGATATCCAGATAAGTTTTAGCCTAGACCTGCCATGTTTTTAAAACCTGGCAGGTCTTGTAGCAGGGACAAAACTTTTCTGGCTAACTATATCAATGACCAGGATAATACCCTCTTTCTTTAATGAAGTTTCTATCTAGCTATCTGATGTTGTCGTTTGGGCAATGATTGGTAAAGAGAGTACAAAAGTACTACCCTGTCCAAATTCACTTTCAACCCAGAGCGTACCTCCGAGCAATTGTGCAAATTTTTGAGTAATCGTTAAGCCTAAACCAGTGCCACCGTAGCGACGAGTCATCGAAGAATCACCTTGGGTAAAGGGTTCAAACAACGTTTTCTGCTGTTCGATAGTCATGCCAATACCATTATCAATCACATAAAAACTTACCCATTCACCATCATGTTTTACCTCAATGCGAATATTGCCCTTATTGGTAAATTTAACAGCATTGCTCATTAAGTTTAACAGCATTTGACGTAATTTGGTCAGATCGGTATGCATATCACCTAAAAGTTCATCGAATGCGACAGTTAAAGTGTTAGCCTTTTTTTCAGCTAAGGGTTGAATCGTCGCAACGATTTCATTGAGCACGGTATCCAGATCAAAAGTTTCCAAAAAGCAATCCATTTTACCCGCTTCAATTTTAGAAAAATCAAGAACTTCGCGGATAAGTTCCAATAAATGCTTGCCAGCACCCTGAATTTTTTCCAAATCTGGCGTAAAATCATCAGGCTTTAAATCTAAATCTTTTGCCGTTTCTTGTAACATTTCACTATAACCGATGATGGCATTTAAGGGAGTCCGCAACTCATGGCTCATATTCGCTAAAAACTGACTTTTCGCTTTGTTAGCCACTTCTGCCTGTTCGCGAGCTTGTTCAGCTTCTTGACGCGCTTGTTCAGTCGCATCTAACATTTGTAAAGTTTTTTGGTTAGCTTCTTTTAGATCAAGGTAAAGCTGTAGGTTTTCCAACGCGCTGGTGCATTGCTGCGCCATAATCTGAATAAGATCTAAATCATCCCGACTCAAGTGTCGTGCATTTTCTAAGTAAACAAAGCCTATTGGTTTTTGATTGATTTCAAGTGGGATCAAAAGCGCATCCGGTGGTAATGTATGATTAACCGTTTTGTTCACTATCTTTTTTAAACAAATTTGACGAATTTTCTCAATATCCTCCGACTCCTCTGTTGGTGCAAAACGACCCGTGCTGGATTGAACCGTGATTTTATGATGGCTATCAGTTGTGATGACAAGACCACTATTAACAGTAGAAATCAGACTATTTTCTCCCAAATTGCATAAACCAATAAGTTGGCTTAGTACGCCATTGAAAAAATGGTTTAGAGATTGGGCATGGTGAAATTCTGGTACGGCTTCCAGAATTTTTCTTAATGCTTTGCGATTAGAATCAAGAGTCGTGAGATCACGGTAAGATTTTAACGCAACGCGCATTGTAGTATAGAGTTTATCGGACCGCAACTCCGTTTTACTTTTATAATCATCAATATCGTACCGTTCAATCACTTTTCTTTCCGGCGCCATCCCTGGTTGACCTGTGCGGATAATTAGCCTGACCAGAGAATATTTCAACTGATTGCGAATGAAATCGACTAACTGCAAGCCTGCATCATCTGTTTCCATGACGACATCAATCAGGGCTACCGCAATATTCGTTTCCACTCTCAGAATATCCCGCGCTTCACTTGCAGACATGGCTTGGAAGATTTGCAAGGTTCGCTCTGCAAATTGAAAGTCTTTCAATGCTAACAGAGTCATTTCGTGAACATCATTTTCATCGTCAACAATCAGCACATTCCAAGGTGGCAATTTGATTTGAATTTTTTTATCAGTTGTTTTTATCTCGGCAGTGCTACCGTCTTTTTTCTTTCGGACAAATTTCATGGGTTATTTATTCTTTAATATAACTACAAGGATTGTATATAATAAAGGATTAAAAGCGACACTGTTAATTTAATTATCTTGCCATATCAATGACTTATCACTATTCTTGTCCTAAAAAGTGCAGCATATATAAGCTAAGTAGATCGGGTTAGATTTTTTTGCGCAGCAAAAAAACGTAACCTGACCTAGTTGCGTTTCAGAAAAAGGGCGAACACACAGGTTCGCCCCTACAAGAACGAACCTATTTAATGTAGGTAGAGCGTGGTAATATTTGGGTTTAAATCCCGTCTTATATACAATCCTTGTAGTTATTATTGAGTTATATTGGATAATCAATCTTAAAGACAACCCCTGTACCAAGCACACTTTCACAATTAATTGTACCATGCAATTGAGTGGTAATAAGATTATAGCAAATATACATCCCCAAACCACTACCACCATGAGCGCGGTGGGTCGTAAAAAACGGCTCAAAGATTTTTTCCATGTTTCCAGATGCAATGCCTTTGCCATTGTCGGAATATTCTAACTGTAAATGCGCCTTTAAAAGTTCGACGTTGATTTTAATGATACCTGCATTTTTGCCCTCATTAAAACCGTGTATGAAGCTATTCATTAATAAGTTAGTTAGAATTTGTTCTAAAGTACCAGGCAAACTTTTTACTTTTAAAAAATTGGGGCAATTCAGCAAAATTTCAATGTCGGTTTTTTTGAACTGGCTATGCAACGTATTAATCGTGTCGTTAATTACCTCATGGACCAAAAATGACAGCACCTCATCAGAGCCTTGATCCACGGCGGTGCGCTTGAAACTGGTCACTAAATCGGCTGCCCGTTTTAAATTAGACAGAGTCAGATCTGCCGCCTGAGCAATTGTATCTAGTGCCGAAACCAATTCTTCTTCATCGACTTCTTCTTGTTCTATCAACTCATTGATAAATTTTGATTTTTCCTGCAAAATTGAAGACGTACCGACTGCGACACCGAGAGGAGTATTGAGTTCATGGGCAAAGCCTGCAACCAATCGCCCAAGCGAAGCCATTTTTTCGCTTTGTACTAATTCATGGCGAGTTTGGGTTAATTCATCCACTTTAGCATTCAACAGGGCGGTTCGATCTTTGACTTTAGTATCTAAGTGAGCCATGATTTGAGCATTTTCCAACGAAATGGCGATTTGGCTGGAGAGCATTTTTAACACGTTGAGGCGTTGTGGCGTAAATGCACCGCTCATCAAATTATTCTCTAAATAAAGAATCGCTCGCAGTTGTTGTTGATAGACAATTGGAAAGCACAACACCGATTGGGTTTGATGCGTTTTAATGTAGGCATTTTCGGTATAAATTCCTTTTCGTTTGGCATTAGCTAATACCACATTATCATGAGTGCGAGCGACATAGCTAATAATCGCTTCTGGAAGATGGTTTTCAACAGGTAGAGAATGCAAGGTTGTGATTTCATGTTTATCTATTGCGCCTTCTGCTTCAATTACCCATTGGCTTTTATGTGGTAAAAGCAAAAAACCTCGTTCAGCCCCAGCATTTTCAATGACAATATGCATCATTTTTTCGAGTAATTTGCTGAGGTTAATTTCTCCAGTTAGAGTATGGGAAGCTTTGGTGACGCTGTCTAAGTCTAGCACTGTTGAGGTTTGCAACTGAGTTGAAATCGAACTCATTACTGTACCTGTTATGGTAACATTCGATCTTAAATTTTTCGGTGTGGCTGTGGTTAGTAATTGCGGATATTTGGCTTCTAAATTTGCCACTTTAGCCAAAGCCCCCCATTGTTGATAAGCATAATGTGCCTGAGATATGTAAATTCTTGCACTTGTTTCTATGTGCTGTTCCAAATAAAACTTGGCAGCCAGTTCATTACATAAGGCTTCGTTTTGGCTAAAGCCACTGTTTCTTGCTGACAACTTAGCCTTTTCATACAATTGCATGATTTTTAAATTATTGCCACCATTGACACGGAGCGTTTCTGCTTTAATTAACAAAAACTTGTGTTCAAAGTTATCTACACAACATTTTTCAGTCCATGTACTAAGTTTATCAAGGCTTTCATCTAATTTTGCCAAATATTCCTGTTGTTCTTGCTTGTCAAGATTGGGAAGTGAGGCTGCTAAAATTAATGCGTATTGGAAGAAAAATTCTGAATAAGTGGTTGAACCAAAAACACCATTCAAATGTCTCCTGGCATTTTCCATCTGTAGAACAGCCTTTTTGACATCTCCCAAAAGGTAACAAGCAAAACCCATATTCGCATAATAAGAACACAATATTGTACTCATATTGTTTTCCTCAGCGATAATAAGCATTTGTTTTAGAGACATTTCTTGTCCAAAAACCTTTAACCTTGCGGTTTCTTCGTTTTGAAGTAAATTAATAACATAAGCAATTCCTAAAGAAAAGTAAGCCGCAAATTGATGATTGATTTTTTCTACCATAGGCAAATAAAGTTTTATTTTTTCCTTAATATCACTTAAATTTTTGCCTTGTGCAAAGAGATTGTTAAAATAGCCATATACATTGTAACCGGCAAATTCATATTCCCCTGAATCCATGCCCGCTTGATGGCCTTTGGTATGAATATCTTCGGCCTGGCTAAGGGGACGACACCAAGGGTTTATCCAATTACCAAGTAATAAAGAGGTTTTGCAGATATACGCGTCTGAATTATATCGCTCTGCGATTTTTATAGCCATAGTACCAAATTCGTAACTTGATACATAATTTCCATAAATATCGCCAACAAGAAACCCATAATTCGCATACATTTTTGAAATTTCTGCTACTAATCCCCTATGTTGGACAGAAATATTGATTGCCCTGCTCACTAAGTAAATATACGTTGGTAAGTCACCAATAATATAAACTGGTGGTTCTAAAACGACCATTAACTTGATGATCATAATGGAATTGGCATCACTTAAATCTTGCCAATTAAGAATAGACGCAGGTTTTATACCATACAAGTTTTCTTGCGTTTTTTTCATTTCTTCCGATGAAACTTGCTCTTTTTCTGCATCATTTGGTAAAGTTATTCCAAATAGAGATAATGCCGTTCTTCCTGTTTCAACAGCTTTGTTCAAATCGCCTTTTACACTATATATAGTGATTAAAAGATAATATACATCGACTTTATCAGACACATCTTTCGCTTGTTTGACAACTTCCTTAATGAACTGCTCTGCTTTTTTGTAATGTGCGTTGATAAACTCTGCTTCAGCACGTTCTTTGTAAAGCTTCAAAGTCAATTGGTATTCATTTCTCCAGAAATTTTCTGGCAACAAGGACATTGCCTTTTCCACATATTCCAGGGCAAGCTGGGAAGCCATTGATTGTCTTGCTTTTTGAGAAGCTTTGAGATTGATTTCTGCTAAAGCTAATTTGTCTTTATATTCACTTATTAATTCTATGCCTTTGTTAAACTGGTTGGCGATGTTAAATAGATTCTCTTCTATCGTCTCTTTTGATACATTAGATAACAATAGTCGCCCAATTTTAACATGAACTGCTTTTTTTTGAGTATCATCAATCAGTGCATAAGCGGCTTGCTGTACCCGATCATGCAGAAACTTGAATTGGGATTTTTCAGCAGTATCAAGACGTTTGTAATTTTCATCTAAAGGCTGAATAAGCCCTTCGGTAATTGCCTGACGTAATACGGATAACGTCTCGTTTTGATCCTGCTCATAAACAATAGCCAATATGGGCAAATCAAATTGATTACCAATGCAAGCCGCTAGTTGCAACACCACCGATGTGTTTGAAGGCAATTTTTCAATCTTGTTTGCCATTAATTCAACCACGTTATCGGTGATATTTTGGGCTGCTATCTGTTTAACATCCCATTGCCATTGATGTTGTTCAAAATCAAAACGCAATAACGTATCGAAATACAAGGTTTGCAAAAACTGATGAGTGAAAAAGGCATTGCCTTGGGTTTTCTGGTAAATCAAGTCGGTGAGTGCTTGAGTTCGTTTAGCAAAACATAATAGGCTATCTTGCAATAAATGATTGATAGCTGCTGGTTGTAAATTTGCCAATTCAATAGTGTTAATAACGGCATTGGCTTTTTGGAGTTCATCCATTGCCATCATAAATGGGTGACTACTATCAACTTCATTATCACGATAAGCACCGATAATTAATAGGTGCTGGATGTCGTCATCAAGCATAATGCTTTTAAGTAAAACCAATGAAGCGGAATCCACCCATTGCAAATCGTCAATAAACAGAATGAAGGGGTGATCCTTATCGCATAACGCTTTAATAAAGTTCAAGGAAAATATCTGGAAACGGTTTTGCGCTTCAGTCGCTCCTACTTTTGCGACTTCGGGTTGGGAACCAATGACTAATTCTAAATCAGGAATAACGTCAATAATAATTTGCCCGTTATTGCCTACCGCAGCCAAGATTTTCGTTTTCCACTTTGCCAGAGTTTCTACATTTTCCATTAGTAAATAACGACAAAATTCGTTAAAAGCTTGCGTAATGGCAAAGTAGGGAATATTTTTCTGGAATTGATCAAACTTACCGGCTGCAAAATAGCCCCGCTTTTCAGTCATGGGTTTATGCACCTCATGTACCAGGGCGGTTTTGCCTACGCCGGAATAGCCTGCGACAAGCATCATTTCGGCGGTGCCACTACTGACACGTTCAAAGGCTTGTAATAAAATGTTGACTTCCTGATCGCGCCCATAAAGTTTTTGTGGAATTTCAAATTTTCCAGAAAAGTCGTTTTGGGCTAGTTCAAAGCTGAAACCTCCGAGGTTTTCAAAACATCGGAGGTTTTTGAGACATTCCTCCAAATCAGCTTTGACACCAAAAGCGGATTGATATCGATCTTCGGCGTTTTTTGCCAGCAGTTTCATGACGATGTTGGAAACTATTGTGGGGATTTCAGGATTGACTTCACAAACGGGGGAGGGCGTTTTTGCTAGATGACAATGCACTAACTCCATTGCATCAGTAACCGTAAATGGCAATTGCCCACAAAGCAATTCGTAAAAAGTGACTCCCAATGAATATAAGTCGGTGCGATAATCTATACTGCGATTGATGCGCCCGGTTTGTTCCGGGGATAAATAAGCTAATGTGCCTTCTAATTGCTCCGGATTTTTCAGAGTCGGATTTTCACGCGGCAGACGGCTTGCAATGCCAAAATCAATGATTTTCAATTGCTGAGTGTCAACACTCATAACAATATTGCTTGGGTTAATATCTTTATGAATGATATTCGCTGCGTGAATATTGCCTAAACTGTCAGCGATTTGAATGGCAACAGGCAAAAACGCTTTTATCGTCAATGGATAATTTGCTATTAATTGTTTTAAGGAGTCGCCCCCAAAATCTTCCAAAATAATAACGAGCGTATTTTGGTATTTTTCAATACCATAAACTTTGATAATCCCAGTTAAATCAAAATCCTGAGTGATTTCATATTCTTGTTGATAACGGGTTAATTCCGCCGGGGTTGGATAGTCTTCTTTGAGCATTTTCAAGATAATCGGCTGATTATCCTTTTTTCGCAGCCCCCGATAAACAAGCGAATTAATGCTTTCGTAAATCTGACGAGCTATTTGATAGTTAGGAAGAGTGAACATGGTAATTAGTTTTTTCTAAGGTGAACTACAAGGATTGTATAGATTATCGGAGAAATATCTTGGCTTAAAGACCTGATAGGTTTCCAAAACCTGTCAGATATGAGAACTTTTATTTTTCTGAATATCTATAGATAAAAGGTAAATGTCGGGTTACTAACCCGACCTACCTGGCTACCTGGCTGCCCTATTCCATATCAGCCTCACTATTGATAATGAAGACTCAAAAACCAAAAACGCCCTGGCGTGTTGTAAAAATAAGCCGTTTCATATTCCTTGTCAAGTATATTTTCCACCCGCGTCCGCAATGCCCAATGTTTATTGAGCTGATATTCATGGGTTAGATTGAATAGGCTATAGCCACCTAAGCGTTTCGTATTAGCAGCATCCTCATAGCGGGCACTTTGTGCGAACCAGCTTAATTCCAAGCGTGTCGCTCCCCGTTTTTCGGCTATCGCCACATTCATTGTCTTTTCAGCACGGCGGGGTAATAAATGGCCGGTGGTTTCATCTTCAGGATTTAACCAAGATACCTTGGTATTAAATTCCCACTGACCTCGGTGCCAGTTGACTGCACCATCCATCCCTGTTATTTTGGCTTGGTTGATATTGTCGGCAAAATAACGGCTGGTTGCTGCATCAAAATTGGTCGCAATCAATTTATCAATTTTGGTCTGATAAACATTAAGTGACCATCTGTAGTGAGGTTGCGTACCCATCAAACCCATCTCAATACTGTTCGATTCTTCGGGAACTAGATTAGGATTACCAAAGTTTGGAAAATACAATTCATTAAACGAAGGGGCTTTAAAGGCGGTGCCATAAGCCATTATCAAGCGTGTTCTTTGGCTCAGGGCATAACCAATGCTAATATTACCGGTAGTCTGATCACCAAATTGCTCATTATCATCCCGGCGTAAGCCGGTTATAAAAGTCGTCCGACCGGATTGGGTTTGATATTCCATAAACACCCCTTTATTTTCCAGGGAATCGACCGTGTAGATAGTATGACTCTCCACCTCATCCTTTTGGTAATCATAACCGAGGGTAAACCGGTTTTGATTGGCAAGCAAAAAGTCATTTTGAAGGGAAACGGTTGTGCGATCAGTCTGAAAATAAGAATCTGGGGACTCCTCGAATCGATCAAGGCTCGAACCCAAATTGAGATTCATTAGCCACCCGTCATTGACAACATAATCGGTTTTGACACCTAGCACTCGTTGAACAAAATCCGCTTCATTATTAAAAGAGGAATCAAATTGCGTATTGCCCTGAGCTTGTAAAACATGCGCCTCAATACGCCCTTTGTCTCCAAAACGATGTCCCACCCTGGCACTCAATGAGGTGTTGTCATAGCCATCATCATCTGGCTCAATGGTAAAACAGCCGTCGCTACCCCGACAGGCATTAAAACCATCAGTTTGCAAATAGTCAGCACCTAAGCTAAACCAATTATCGTTTGTTGAACCTGATAGCCCGGCAGTGACTTGATAAGTATGGTCAGCACCCATACCGATACTGGCGCGTGTATGTGGTTTACCCTTACCTTGACGGGTAAAAATTTGTATCACGCCACCTATTGCCTCAGAGCCGTATAAACTAGAACGGGGACCTCGCACTATTTCAATACGCTCAATTTGTGAAACCGGTAAATGTTCAAATGCGGTACTGCCAGTTGTTGCCGAACCTATTTTAATTCCATTGACTAACACCAAAATATGATCGGATTCAGTACCGCGCATAAACAAAGAAGTGGTTTGACCTAAGCCACCGTTGCTGGTGACATTTAATCCTGGAACACCCCGTAAAATATCGAATAAATTAAGGGCTTGACTTTTATCTATCTCTTCGCGGGTAATCACCGTGACGGAAGCCAGTGAATCATCGATTGTTTGAGCGGCGCGATTTGCCGTGACGATAACTTCTGGAAGGATAGTTTCAGCCGCCCTTAAAAATGGAGCCAACCAACAAATTAGCAATAGGGTGCTCAGTCTGAAAAAATGATACAAGATGAGTTTCCTCTTTACATCAATTAAAAGAAATATACGGAGGAAAAAGTGACAAACAGGCACCGCGCCTATTAGTCTGCCGCCCTCCGCGACACACATTAAGAACCAATTTAGGCCGGTATCCGGACTCATAAGGTAATGAATCAGTCAATGGCCTTCCCACGTTAATACGCAGTGGCTTATCTATTGACCTTAACTTATTTACCGTTGCGGGGGCAGTATCGGGTTTGCACCGATTTCCCGTTTATCTTGTAGGCAAATGCCAATAAGCACCTAAATCGTTTTAAAGGTTTCAAGTTTAACAGTTTAATCCAGTGAATGGAAAAATGTCAACTTAGTGTGTTAGAAATACCATTTTTTGAAAAAAGGGTATTTCTGGCTGACATTTTTGCCCTTTGAAAAAAGTTCAAAATAGCCCTTGATTTTAAAGGGATGGCCCATATATATATAGGGTCTATCAATTTTAGATTTGTTGATAGGTGTGTTTTTTGATGATCCGGAGTAGGGTGGGGTACGAAACCCACCATTCAAGTTAGGCGTTTAATACGTCCAGCGTCTAGCTTATTTTTCAATTGGACGTTGAGGTAGCAAGAATGAAGAAGTGTGTTTTATCTGCTTGCCTGTTGATATTAACACAAGTCAGTATGGCAAATTCAAATTCAGAGGAGAAAGAATCTGATGAGAATTATCGTTGTGATGGGAGAGTGTGGTGTTCAGAGATGACTTCATGTGAGGAAGCGACATATTTTATACAAAATTGTCCTGGCACCAAAATGGACGGTGATGGTGACGGTATACCATGCGAAAGGCAGTGGTGTGGTCATTATTAACAAATATGTTATAATATGCCCAGGAAAATTATGGCGTTAATCCATAGCCATGTAGGGTGGTTTCGAGGTTTTAGTTGCCCACCACATTCTTCATAAATTATGCCATAGCGTCAATTTCAATTAAGATAAATAGGTACGCAAAATCTATTTTTAAAAATCCGTTAATAACCAATGTTTTATAATAAAACAAAAATGTTAAAATATTGATGTGTACTTACTTAGGTGGGTTTTCTACCCACCCTACGTTGCTTATTTTTTTCAATTGGATGTTGAAAGAGTAGTGATTTAACATACAGAATTTTCACCAGCCCAGATTTAATCATTAATCGGGCTCAAATTCAAACAACAAAAAGCTTAACTTTGCGCTGAAGCCTTTGCTGTAAAGAAAGACCGCGTGGTTTAGCTTGATCGTTAGGTATTCATAAAATAAGCTCATGCTTTATAAAGGTCAGTTGAAACGTTGGAATGAGGATAAAGGATTTGGCTTTATAAATTCTAAAACGGGGATGCCTGATGTTTTTATCCATATTTCTGCACTAAAAGAAATGAGTCGTCGCCCTGTAGTTGGTGATATAATTTATTACGAAATTCACACGGATAATGAAGGTAAAAATAGAGCAGTTAATGCTAGAATAGAAGGAATTAGTTTGGCTAAATCAAAAATAAGACGTAAAACGGCAAAAAATAAAAGCAATTGGTTTGTTTGGTTTCTTATTTGTTTTCTAATAATTCCTATTGGGTTGGTTCTTTATAAAATCATTAATAAAGAAGCTAATTCACCAAGTTATACAAGCCCATCAAGAAATTCAACTCATTCAACTTCAAAGGAAAAAGAATATAATGAGAATTACAGTTGTGATGGGAGAGTGTGGTGTTCAGAGATGACTTCATGTGATGAAGCGACATATTTTATACAAAATTGTCCTGGCACAAAAATGGACGGTAATGGTGATGGTACACCATGCGAAAGCCAGTGGTGTAATTAGCCATGTAGGGTGGGTAACGTGGTTGTCCACCTCATTCGTCATAAATTATGCCATAACGTCAATTTCAACTAAGATTGGGTGGGTTTTCTACGCGACTAAAAGTTGATAAATAGGTTTAATTCTACTCTGATCCCATGTTCTTTCTTTGTATTTGCGCCGCCACTTTATATACCGGTGCGATTTCATATTTTCTCAGAAATCGGTTCATCGCCGGTATCTTTTCCCTGGGCGTTCATGGAACAATTCCATCTCTGTTGGCTATCTGAGCCCTGATATCCAGCAGTTCATCTGCAGTATTCCACCACATTTTAATAGAGTCACATACAAAGTCGCTCGTATCACAACTTGTGCCAATATTTACAAACGATTCATTATTCTTTAAATCGTATATCGCATATGGAGTCACTTTTTTATCGGCCAAATTTGGAAAATCATGATCAAAAACTTCTATTGTTTCAGTCGTTTCAAGATGTCCTTCTCTATATAAATTTCCGATGGATTCTTTGATCGAAGCATCAATACTTATAATTGGGTTTTCACTGTTTTCATATTCTGTTCGGTATGAAGCTATCTTCTTGAACTGCTTATCTCTATTTTTAGGTTGTCCAGTTGATGTCTTTTTCAATGCTTTACGTTTAACAAATCCATGTTTTTTCAATAATTTCCTAACTATATTATAACGATCTTTTATACCTTTTTTATTCAGCTTTTCGCGAATTTCATGGCGGGTTAAATTGGTCCATTTAATCTTTTCATCCATTGGGTCACCTGCGGTATGTTCTCGTAAAATTTCCCAAAATATTTCATCAATATCTGGATTTTTTGACATTTCACATTTGCGTCCACCTCCTGAACGTCTGATAGTTGTTTGTTCTAAACTCTCCGGATTTGCCCGTTCTTTAATTCCCTTTCGGATTGTTTTTTCATCACAACCAAACAATGTCGCAATATACTATTCCGCCATGACCCAGCTTTTTAGCTTCGATTGCTGCATAGCGACGTCTATCTTTTTCTGAAAGACTTTCGTAAAGAGACTACATATCTTTTTCTATTTCATCACTATATTTCGTAAACATAATTGTTCCTTATTTTTATTCAATTTAAGATTCTTTTGTATTTGACAAGGCGAAATTATTTATTTCAAATAAAGGGAATTTATTTCGTGACCATTCCTAACGATGATGTTTTTTTTATCGCGGCTTAAATTGTTGATTTGAAAGAGCCGCACCCATTCGATTTCACTTGTGCTTTTTTTAAATATATCCTATTATACCATAGGGTGTGCGGAATGTAGGTTATAAGAAAAAAAATCTAAAAATTTTGACAAATTATCATTGTTTGAGTATAATACAGCGCAGCTATAGTCAAGGTGCAGCAGTGATAGTAGCAGGTATTTGGTTCAGTCTGAAAAGTTAGACTGGTAAAACCTGTGCATATTAACATTTCTTTGCCTGAAAAATGGATTTCACATATTGATGAATATGCTCATTATCATCAAATAACTCGTAGTGCTTTTATAGCAATGGCAGCACAAAAAATATTAATGAGTCAATAGGGCGCATTTCCATTTTTTTTTTCCGTTGTACAAAAAGTTTACTCAAGTTCAAATGAAAAAATGAATAACCCCCACCGTCGTCTTAGTGAAATGTTGTTAGAACAACAAATCATCACTGAAGATCAATTAAAAATCGCGTTCATTGAACAGAAAAAGAATGCTGAACTGCTGGATAAGATTCTTATTAATTTAGGTTTTGTTTCTGAAGCGGTTATACGTGATTTAAAAAGTCAATCTTTAGGGCTATCTCATGTTGATTTATCTCAATCAGTGGTTGATCAAGAAGCTATCAGCTTAGTTCCCAGACAGTTAGCGGAACGCTATACCTTATTACCGATTAGCTTTGATAAAAACACGCATACCTTATCAGTTGCTATGGCTGATGTTTTTAATATATTGGCTATTGATCAGCTTGTTACCAGCTTGGGGGGGAACGTTAAGATTGAGCCGATACTTGCCGGCGAAGCTGAAATTATTAATACAATTGATTTGTGGTATGGTTTTGAATTATCTATTGATGGGATTTTGAATGAAATTGAAACCGGCGAAGTTGATTATCAAAGCCTGACTACCAGTGATGATGATGAATATAGTCAGCCCTTTGTGCGTTTAGTAGATGCCCTCATATCGGATGCGGTGAAACGGGGGGCTTCGGATATTCATTTTGAGCCGGAAAAAGGTTTTTTGCGTGTTCGTTATCGTATTGATGGTGTCTTACGGCAAATTCGTAGTTTGCATAAGAGTTATTGGTCAGCGATAGCGGTACGCCTGAAAGTGATGGCAGCTTTAAATATTGCCGAAACTCGCTTGGCTCAAGATGGACGAATTTCCCTTACCTTAGTGGGGCGATCGATTGATTTTCGGGTGTCCGTACAACCGACGGTTTATGGCGAAAATATTGTTTTGCGTATTCTTGATAGTCAAAAAGGGATTATGGCTTTAAAGCAGTTGGGCTTGTTAGAAGATAATTTGATCACATTAAAATTGATGATCGCCCGTCCAGAAGGTGTGATTTTAATAACAGGTCCCACCGGGAGTGGTAAAACGACGACTTTGTATTCTCTACTTCAACATCTTAATACTGAAGAAGTGAATATTATGACGCTTGAAGATCCGGTTGAATATGTTTTAGGGCAGGTACGACAAACGGCTGTGAACGAAGCTGTGAAATTGGATTTTGCAAATGGTATTCGTTCAATGATGCGCCAGGATCCGGATATTATTTTGGTGGGGGAAATTCGTGATCATGAGACGGCTGAAATGGCATTTCGTGCTGCTATGACGGGGCATCAAGTTTATTCGACTTTACATACTAATTCAGCCATCGGTGCAATTCCCCGTTTATTAGATATTGGTGTTTTACCGGATATCATGGCAGAAAATACCATAGGTATTGTTGGACAGCGCCTAGTACGTAAACTTTGTTTAAGTTGTAAGCAGGCTTATTTGCCAAATGAGATACATCGAAAATTATTGAATTTAGTTTCAACGGAAAAAGTGACACTTTTTCGCCCAAATCAATGTGAGCAATGTGGACAACGAGGTTATAAAGGGCGCTTGGCGTTAATGGAAATTTGTCGTATTGAGGAATCTTTACAGGATCGCATTGCCCACCGGGCGACGACTTATGATATTAAGAAACATGCTAATAAGATGGGTTTTCGCACCCTCGCGCAAGAGGGTGTACGTCGGATCCTTGAAGGGATTAGTAGTTTGGAAGAGGTGTCGCGGGTGGTTGATTTAACGACGGGTTTTTGAAGCGAATTAAAATGATAGAAATGCTATAAAGAAACCAAGTTTCTTCAAAAGATTGGGTTTCTTTTCCAAAAACAGTATTTTTAAAAATAGTATTTCTAAATCATTTTTTTTGATTTTTAAAATCCTATAATTTAAAATCTAAAATTGTTTTTTTGAAGCTTTTTTCGATTTGGGAGCACTTCCCTAAAATCATCCAAAATCTGTTTTATGTTCCACCGGGGAAGATGTTAATTAAGTGATTGTTTTTTATCATTTTATTTTTTTTATCATTTTAAGAAAAATGAGGTGAAAAATTTTGAAAAAAAGCTATTTTGAAAAACGTTTTTTATATTTTTGAAGCTTTCGGTGAAAATTTTGCCAATACGGCTTTTTTTTACAATTTTTAGCTATAAATTTTCGCAAATCTGTTATAAATTTGGGCAAAAATAAGTGGTATCCGCCCCGTGAAAGATGTTAATTAACTCATTGATTTTTAAAGATAATTTTTTTTGGACAAAAATCGCAGATATTCATCAAAAAAAATTTATTAAAAATCGCAAAAAATAAATTTATTATACTGTTTTATGAAAATATAAAATGCCATCAAAAACCCTATTTTTTAATGGGTTTATCAAATGTTATTCATACCTAAAATGATTTATCAAACTCAACCTTTGACGATTTTTATTCATATCAGACGATTGATAGCCCTTTTAACATTTCCTTTCATCATGGGATGCGGTGGACCCGACTTGAGTGCTTTTGACTTAGCTAAAGGAAAACAAGTTTATAATAACACCTGTATCGCATGCCATCTTAAAGGTATGTCAAGTGTGGCACCGAAAGTGGGTAATGAAAGTGATTGGACTGCTCGTATTGCACAAGGTATGGATACGTTATTGAGTCATAGCTTTAATGGCTTTAATGAAATGCCCCCTAAAGGTGGTAATGCCGACTTATCGGATGAAGAAGTTAAAAATGCGGTGGCTTTTATGGTATCAAAGTCTTATTAGGTGTATACTGAAATATACTGAGCGTACTTGAAATATGTGAAAATTCATTCAAAAATCGGATTTCTATACTGTTCAACATTTTCACAAATTTGCGAGTTGCCTTACCGTAAATTAATTAATTTATGTACTCATTATGGAACAGGAAAAACTTAATTTTAATATTCGTTTAGCAATTAGACATTCTCTTAGAGTTTTATATGCAAGAGGGAAGATGAAGGATTTCTTTCCTTTAACAACTCTCTCAGAATATCAAAATCTATCTGATGAAGAGATAGAACATATCGATCAACTTGTTTACAGATTTCAAAAACTGCAAGATGATATGGGAACCAAACTCTTCAAATCTGTGGTAGCCAATCTAGGTGAAACAGAGGTTTTTAATAAACCCGTTTTGGAAATCTTAAATACCCTGAAAAAATATGGTGTTATCAGTGATAATGTTAATTGGCAAACAATGCGAGAAATTAGAAACTCTCTCGCTCACGAATATTTAGATGATATCGATAGTGATATAGCACTTCTCAATTATCTTTTTGAAACCAAAGGCTTAGAACTGATTCAGATATTTAAGGAAATTTTAGATTACATTAAAATTAAGCTGTATTCAAACCTATACGAAGGCACAAAAATTGAGATAAATAGATTTTATGAGACTCTCGCAAAATCAAATTTCAGCGATTTTAAAGAGTAAAGAAGCGTTTTTCCCCCATGCTAAAATTTATCTATTTGGCAGTCGACTTGATGATTCCAGAAGTGGTGGAGATATTGATTTATACATCTTGTCTGAAAAAAGGGTTTTGGATGGCATTAAAAAGAAAATAGATTTCTTAGTGATGCTTAAATCTTTAATAGGAGATCAAAGAATAGATGTTGTTTTAGCCGATCAATCACAAAATAGATTAATCGATCAAATTGTCAAAAAAGAAGGCATATTACTTAAAATTTCAAAGTCTTATTAGGTATAATGACAAACCTGACTGGTTTTTTAAACCTGTCAGGTTTAAAAAACATCATAAGTCTTTGATTTTATTATATTTAAAGAGAGATTAGATGAAAAATAGTACGACTATTTCCATTAGTTCCGATCCGAATACTGACATTGCTTGCCGCACTATTGATAAAAAAGAACGGTCATTACTACGTAAAGTGATTGACAGGATTGCGGATCGTTGTCGCTCGCGTTCCTTGTTTATTTTGCACTATTGTACGGGGTGCGGTGCCATTGAGTTGCCACCAACTATCACATCCCGTTTTGATTCGGAACGTTTAGGTATTCAGCCAATGGTGACACCGCGTCAAGCAGATATTTTGCTCATTACCGGTTATCTATCGGTTAAAACCTTGAAGCGAGTTATTTTGAGTTATGAACAAATGCAAGGACCGAAATATGTGATTGGCATGGGTTCTTGTACTATCAACGGGGGGATGTATTGGAACAGTTATGCGACGATTAAACGCTTACAGGAATACATGCCTGTTGATCTCTATATCGCCGGCTGTATGCCCAGACCTGAAGCAATTCAAGAGGGATTTTTACAACTCATGGATAAAATTGATAAAGGTCAAGCGAACGCTTGGGAGACGTATTACCAAAACTATGATGCTTATTTAGGCAATCAGCAAGCCTTATTTGGACCAAATTGGCATACGCCGACTGATGTAATTGCTGAAGCCCAGCATTATAACTTTTTGACGGAAAAAAGCATTGGTCAGCATACCGCCTTATTAGCGAAATTTGCTTCAGAGTACGTCACCCAGCCCATTCCTAATAAAGTATTATCGCAAGAGGAAGCTGTTGAATGAGTGAACAATTACCTTCAGTATTAGAATCTGTTTTTCGTGAAATTCCTAATCTAGCGTTTGAAGAAAAAGGCGCACGGCGCCTACGTGTTAAGTTGCGGGCTGATACTCTCCCAGCCTTATTAGAATTACTAAAAGGTCGCGCAGGCTATTTGCACCTGTCAGCTATTTCTTGTGTCGATTGGCCCACGCTGAATGAGTTTGAACTGGTTTATCACCTGTGGTCCTATGAAATTAAGACTTTGATATCGGCGCATATTTATATTCCCAAAGTACCAGGGCGTTATGTATCGGTGTATGATATTTACACCCCCGCCGCTTTTTTTGAGCGGGATATTCATGAAATGTTTGGCGTGTACTTTGATGGATCACCTGATATGGAGCCATTTATTTTGACAGAATGGGAAGGACCACCCCCGATGCTAAAATCATTTTCCACGGTTGATTATGTTGAAAAAACTTTCAAATGGCAAGATTATTCACCGTTGGTTAATGATTAATGTATAATGTTGCTCAATATAGAAATCCGATTTTTTCAAAAATCGGATTTCTGAATGAATGAATTTTCTAAAGTATCAAGTACGCTTAGTATAATAATTAACCATTAACAATTATTAGTGAGGTTTTTAAATAATGAGTGAAAAAAATCAGCAAATGTTTTGCTATCAATGTGAAATGAGTGCCGAAAATGGTTGCGGTGTTAAAAATCAGAAAGAAGGCACCTGTGGCAAAAACGCGAATCTCACGATGTTGCAAGATCTCATGGTATTTGGTTTAAAAGGACTGGCAGCCTATCGTGAACATGCCAAGGAATTGGGTGCAGATACCTCTTCCATTGATGATGTCACCTCTGAAACGCTTTATTTTACCATGACAAATGTCAACTTCAATTTTGACGAACACATTGCGCAATTAATGAAAATTGGACAAGCGGGTGTGACAGTCATGGACCTGCTGAGTGATGCACATACGACGGCTTTTGGTATTCCAACGCCGGTGCAAGTGTCACAAAATCAGGCTGAAGGCAAAGGCATTTTAGTGAGTGGACACGATTTGTCTATGCTTGACAAACTGTTAGCAGCAACAGTCGATAAGGGCATTAATATTTACACCCATTCTGAAATGCTCCCTGCACATGGCTATCCTCAATTGAGAAAATATGCCCATCTCAAGGGGAATATTGGGGGCGCGTGGCATGATCAAAGCAAGTTATTTGAAAAATGGCCAGGGGCTATCATTGTCAACAGCAATTGTATTGTGCCACTCAAGAAAAAGCAAACTTATCATGAACGTTTGTTTAGTTATAAAATGGTCGGAACAGAGGGCATTCAGAAAATAGTAGATGACGACTTTACTGCCATCATTGAAAAAGCCCTGGCTTTGCCGGATATTGCCAACTTTGATGGTGAGCAAACATTAATGACCGGCCATCACTACAAGACGATTTTGTCTCTTGCACCTCAAATCCTTGAGGCTATTGGGAGTCAAAAAATTAAGCAGTTTTTTGTGATTGCAGGCTGTGATGCGCCTGGTAAACCTGGCAATTACTACCGAGAAATGGCAGAAAGTCTGTCTGAACAAACCGTCATTATCACGTCCAGTTGTGGTAAATTCCGTTTTAATGATATTGATTTCGGAACTGTTCCCGGTACGGAAATACCTCGCTACTTAGATTTAGGACAATGCAATGACAGCAACGGTGCGGTTCATATTGCAATGGCAGTCAGCGAAGCATTGAAAACTCCCATTAATGATCTGCCTATTGCCATTGTCTTGAGTTGGATGGAGCAAAAAGCAGTGATTATTTTGTTAGCGTTATTTAGCTTGGGTATCAAAGATATTTACATTGGTCCCAAACCACCCCAATTTGTTAATGAAGACATCCTAAATTTCCTCGTGAAAAACTTTAATCTGCATTTAACCGGCAATGCGCAAGAAGACTTGCAAAAGTTAATAGTTAATGGTTAATGATTATGCTTAATGGGGAATCACCCTAATTTAGAAATCCGATTTTTGAAAAAATCGGATTTCTTATTCAAAAAAAAAGTATTTCTAAATTAACAATTAAAAAAACATGCGCCCAGAAAATTATCATCCTGTCGAACACCCCGCCAGCCACGAATATGAACTTTACTTTGGTCCTAATCACCCTGGGATTGAGGGCAATTATGCCCTTAAAGTACGCTTTAGTGGTGACGAAATTGTAGGTATTAAAGCCGATGGGGGTTATTTACATCGTGGCTTTGAAAAAATTATGGAAGAGCGCCTTTGGATTCAAAATATCGCGCTTGTCCCCCGTATCTGTGTCCCTGATCCCCCCCCGATGGAACAAACTTATGCAAGAGCAGTAGAAATGCTTGGTGGGTTAGAAGTACCGGAACGTGCTCAATGGATACGGGCGATGATCTTAGAAATGTCGCGTATCGCAGCCCATTTATTTATCGTGGGTGGCACCAGCGCAACCATTGGACAATACAGTAGTATGTTCTGGGGAATCCCTGATCGTGATCTCATGCTTGATTTATTTGAAGAACTCACAGGGGCGCGTATTTATCATATGTTTATTACGCCAGGCGGTGTGCGCCGTGATGTGCCTGACGGTTTCCTAGATAAATTGAGTCATCTCTTAGATTATTTAGAAGCCCGTTTGCCAGAATATGACGACTTATTTTTTGATAATCCCGTTTTTAATCACCGTGCCGAAGGAATTGGTAAAATGACCCAGGAACAAGCCCTGGCTTGGGGAGTCACTGGACCTAATTTACGAGCTTGTGGACTGCCATTCGATGTGCGCCGCGATGATCCTTATTTGATTTATGAGCAATTAGATTTCGATATTCCGACAGAAGAAAACGGTGACGTTTTAGCCCGTACAATGGTTAGGCGTTCAGAAATGATTGAATCGACTAAGATTTTACGTCAAATCATTCAACGTCTCCCCCATATTAAAGGACCTATCCGTTGTCCATTGCCCAATCCATTGGCTTGGAATATACCGGAAGGCAGTGCTTATGCTCGCACGGAAGCGCAAAAGGGCGAATTAGCTTTTTATATAGTATCCACTGGCGGTGTTAAACCCTGGCGAGTCCATGTACGGGGTCCTTCCAGTATGCACGCCGTACAAGTATTAGAAAAACTATGCTTAGGCGGTAGAATTGAAGACATTGCTATGATTATGTTTTCATTGGATGCCTGTCCACCGGAAGTGGATAGATAATTCGTAACTACTCAGGGCTATCCGAAAGCGAGCGTAGGATGGGTAAATTGTAGGGTGGGTAGAGCGATAGCGAAACCCACCATTCATAATAATAAAGGGGCAAGTTGAGTTTCTCTACCCACTCTACGCTTGCTTGAATAGATTGATCGCAGCCAGGTAGGTCGGGTTAGATTTTTTTGCGCAGCAAAAAAACGTAACCCGACATTTACCTTTTACCCAGGATCCCTAAAGTCTGTGCAACGGCTGGTTCATTGAAAAAAGTTAAGTTTGTTACAGCAAAGAGTATATACAATCCTTGTAGTTATTGTTTTGTAATCCTTTCAAACTGAAAAAAAAACAATGGAACGAAAATACAAACTCCTAATTGTAGATGATGACAATCACATCCGCACCACATTTCAAGATTACTTTACCAAACAAAGCTTTATTGTCGAAACCGCTTCTGATGGAATCGAAGGGCTTGAAAAACTTCGTGCGGATGAATTTGATGTTGCGATTGTCGATATGAAAATGCCTAAAATGAATGGCATTGATATGATTAATCAAGCATTGACAAGTGATGATGTCGATGCAAATCTGATTATTATAAGTACACCCCACGAAAGTAATAAGGGAGATGTCATCAAAGCTCTCAATATTGGGGTAGATGCTTGGTTTGAAAAATCAGAACTCCAAATGCCACAATTACTCAAAAGGGTAACCGAATTGGCACAAGTTATACCGCCTGATATGGTGCGGCGCGTCACTTCTATGATTCAAAACTAATGCCGTGGGATAAGATCAAAAAAATGTTATAATATACTCGTCAATCATTAAAGGATAAATAACTATGTTACGCTATCTTGTTGTTTTTATTAGCTTTATTGTTTTTATGAGTCCTGAAACTTATGCATCACGCCTGGCTTTGGTGATTGGTAATGGGGATTACCAGCATGAATCGTCATTGGATAATCCGGTGAATGATGCCACTGATATAGCGGCGGCACTGAAAAATTTGGGCTTTCAGGTTATCCTAAAGCGTAATGCCAAGCGGCGGGCTATGATAAGGGCAGTGCAGGATTTTGGTGAACAATTGCCTGGGTATGATGTGGGCTTGTTTTATTATTCAGGGCATGGTTTGCAAGCCAGGGGCGAAAATTTTTTGGTGCCGGTAGATGCCCAAATTAAAAGCAAAGCCGATATTGAGTTTGAGTCTGTACCTGCCAATCGTATTTTGCGCCAGATGGAAGAAGCCAATAATGGTGTCAACATTGTGATTTTGGATGCGTGTCGAGATAATCCTTTTACAACTAATCAAAAGGGATTTAGAAAAGGGTTAGCGGAGATGAATAGCCCAACCGGTTCGTTGATTGCTTTTGCAACGGCACCGAATACTTCGGCATGGGGTGGACAGTCTGGGGAACGCAATAGTATTTATACCAAGCATTTTTTGAGGGCTTTACAGAATCAGGCGCATTTAAGCATCACTGATTTGTTTACGCAAGTTCGCAAATATGTGATACAAGAAACTCAAAGTGAAACTCGACAAGTGCCTTGGGAGTCAGTGTCTTTGACTGATCGGTTTTGTTTTGGTTCTTGTGGTTCTGGAGAATCAGGAAAGTTAGAACCAGGAAAAAGTATAATGACATGGCCAAGTGGCGAGCGTTATGAGGGAGAGTTCGTTGACGACAAAAGGAATGGGCAAGGGATAATGACATGGCCAAGTGGCGAGCGTTATGAGGGAAAGTGGAGAAATGACAAGAGGAATGGGCAAGGGATAATGACATTGCCAAGTGGCGAGCGTTATGAGGGAGAGTTCGTTGACGACAAAAGGAATGGGCAAGGAGTCAATATATGGCCAAGTGGCGAGCGTTATGAGGGAGAGTTCGTTGACGACAAAAGGAATGGGCAAGGGATAATGACATGGCCAAGTGGCGAGCGTTATGAGGGAAAGTGGAAAAATGACAAGATGAGTAGCGGTGAGCAAGAGTAGGGTGGGTAGGAGCTTCGCTGCAACCCACCATTTCTCAATTAATACGGTTGCGGTGGGTTTCACTCTACCCACCCTACCTGACTGACAGATTTATATGGCGAAAAATTTTATAAGAACAATTGATATTGGGTAGGCTGATGCATATAGTTATTTTATATGGATTTCAAGGAAATGCTCGATTAGCAAAAGAAAATCCGCTCATCGCTAAAGGTCATATAGGTTTATCAGCGAACAATGGCAAAACGATTTATGGTTTTACTCCAATGAAACCTAATAAACTGAGTGATAAGGAATTTATATTTTTTTTGAAAAGAAAAAGACAAGTATTCGATGGTCAACTAATTGATGATAGCGTGTTATTTAATCAAATTGCCGCTGGAAAATTTAATAAAGGTTTACGAAATTTAGAATTATATCGCCTTAAACAAACTGTTGATGATACAACCTTTGCAAAAGTACTTCAGCAAATTGAAAAACGAGGGCAAGGTTCTAAATATATGTTACCTCATGAAAATATTCCTTTTCTTCCTAACACTTATAACTGTGCTACATTTTGGGGAAAAACGGGCGTTATTTTACCTGAAAAAAGTGGAATCTTGCGTGAATATATACCTGCTATGATCAATCAAGGGGCAGAAAGAGTTGAGTTGGCAATCGCCCCTACAAAACGATGAACAGACATATTAAGAGGTAACTTATATGCTAAGTAAAAATGAAACGGATCATATTTTGAGTACCTTAGCTCATTTAGCAGCACGTTGGAGAGGAATTTCTGAAAATTCTCCCTCAAACCATGAAGTTGTCTTTCACTATAATGAATTATTGCGTTTTTTAATTCACACTGGTTGGGACAATGGACTCGCATTAGAAGAAGAATTACCCGATGAACTCATGCCGAGGGAATACCTTGAATTATAGAAAAAAAGGGATCAGGTTCTATTTATAGCATTTCCCGATTTGATAAAGTACAAAATCATTAATTGTGAATTGTGAATGAATCGTTGTTAATGTCTTTTTCTCGTTCCCAACCTCCTGTTTGGAATGCCTTCCGCTTTGCTCCGCGTCCTCTCATTCCTTCACGGCGTTTGGAAACCAAAAAAAGGGATATAGGTTGCTCTTATAAATACTATTTTTGGCAAAAATAGTATTTCTTGAATAGGCGGCTTACGAGTTTATTAAGAAATGATGGGCAAGCATAAAAGATTGCCCCTACTTATGTTGTAAGCGGTTGTGTTTTTAAATCAACATATTGATTTTTTATACCAATAGAATTATATTAGTATTAATGTGTACTGAACCGCTTATAAATAAAATTTTGTTGTTCAGTATGATTATTACACCAAATCACCGATATTAAATAATGATTGAAGTTGCCCCTTTACGCTATGGCGTTATTTTTAAAAAAGTCTTTTCCAAACCACATATCTTTACTGCTTTTGTGAAAGATATGCTTGGAGTAGAGATTGAAATTGATAAAGTCGAAACGGAGAAATATTTTTCGCCTGTTATCGGAAACGGATATATTAGTCACTGATTTTAGCCCTAAAAAATTAGATGGCACTGGCATTGCGGAAACCCAACATAAAATTGTTTATGTCTGCCCTAAATATGTCACTGATAAAACGCAGGAACCTTATCAAGAATGGTTGAAAGCCATAAATGATAGTTTGGATCAACAGGTTGAAGAAGGTGATTATCACAATGAGGTTATTCAAGAAATCTTTTCTTTAATTAAAAAAGACAAGATTAGCCCTGCTGAATATGCACGGATGAAAGATGAATATTCTGATGAAGAATATATGCAAGAACAAACTCAAAAAGCCACAAAGACTATCATGGAGGTGACAGGCTTGTCTATGGAGCAGATAGAAGCTTTGTAAAATTTGCATTCGTGCATTAATAGCGAGCGTAGGTATGATATTCGACATTGAGCGATTGCGCTGGATGCAGTGAAACTCTATCCACCTACGCTCGCTGGCGAAATCACTTAGATAAAGGAAAACAAATGAAACTTTCAACATATAATCCAAGCAATACTGAAGAAATTAAACAGCTATTCACTAAGACATTTTCAGATTCAGAAGGGCAATCAGAGGGCTTGTTAATAGGAAACTTAGCCTATGAGTTAATAACTAGTATCGCTGACCATGATTTTTGTTGTTTTGTGGCCACTGAAAATGAGCAAATCATTGGTAGTATCATTTTTTCTAAGTTATCGTTTGAAAGAGAGATTAATACTTTTCTTTTATCTCCAGTCGCAATAAGTACAAGTTATCAAGGAAAAGGAATAGGTCAGAAGTTGATTAATTTTGGACTTAACGCCTTAAAAGAAAATGGAGTAGAGTTGGTGTTTACTTATGGTGATCCTAATTTTTACTCTAAAGTTGGATTTCGTTTTATTCCTGAAAATTTAGCAAAAGCCCCTTTTAAATTAACATACCCAGAAGGGTGGCTAGCTCAATCCTTGATTAATGATGAAATTGAACCAATTACTGGTAATTCGTATTGTGTAGAAGCATTTAATAAGCCAGGTCTGTGGTAATATACCTTTTAAGGATATAAAGCAAACCAAAAGAAATGCCTATTCGTAGAAAATGGGTATTTCCATAAAAAGCCAGAAGTGTGAAACCGTTTCATTATATGGAGAACAATTATGAGAGACTTATTTTTGAAAATGCTGTACATAATTGCAGTGGCTATAATAGCAATAACCACTGCCCACGCAGATTCCAAGCCATACGACATTTTTTCACATACCGTCCTGAACTTGCCTTTAGATGTTAAAAGTAAAACATCTTGGAGTAAAATAATCACTACGACACGTGACTGGAACTTATTCTATAGTGATTTACTCTGGGATGGTACTTCAGAACCCGCAGAGCTTCTAATAGCTCCAGCTATTGACTTTGATTCTTATCAATTACTTGTCGGGGGGCTTGGTTTACAAATGAGCGGTGGTTTTAGTCTTTCAATACGAAAAATCATAGAGTATAACGATTTGCTACTTGTTGACGTTTTGATTATGAGACCAGGAGAAAATTGTGTGGTTACAGCAGCACTCACTTATCCTACAGTAGCTGTTTTGACCAAAAAAACGACTAAACCATTGCAATTTTTATTTACAAACTTAATAGTCGATTGTTTGCTTAACTAATTGCTTGTATTAATTTTTCTAACTTGGTAGCTCAATCCGGCGGTTGCGATGGGTAGCGAGCGTAGGGTGGGTAGAGCGAAAGCGAAACCCACCATCATCATTGTATTCATTGACTGTAGGGGCGAACATAAGTGTTCGCCATCCCTTAACTTAATGGCAGTGACCCTACGCTTGCTCGCGTTAAGTTGGCAATACCAATTTTTCGACCTCATCAAGATTAACGCTCTGTCTCGTTTGCCAAAGATTGTAATTATCTTGCATAATTAGCCAACTTTCTGCGGTTCGCCCTAAGGTTTTAGAAAGACGTAATGCCATTTCAGGAGTCACATTAATTTGTCTTTTAATCAATTTATTAAAGAGGGAAGGTGAAATTTTCAACAATTCAGAAACGCTTTGGTAATCAATACCATGAGGTTCAAGATAAACTTCCAAAATAAATTCACCGGGGTGTGGGGGGTTATACATGCTCATTAGTGATAATCCTTATAATCAACTGAAAAGGCATTTCCCTTTTCAAATTTGAAAACCATACGCCAATTTTTGCTAACATCAATTGCCCATAATCCTTTTTTAGCTCCTTTGAGTGGATGAAGCCGGAATCCTGGTAAGTCCATGTCTTCGATGCAGGTTGCGGTATCCAATGCGGTTAACCGGATTCGCAGTTTTGGCTTGTGGCTACTTAAAATACCTGCTGTATTGCCTGTTTCATGGAATTGTTTCAGTCCTTTATGTTTAAAACTTTTAATCATATATACTTCACTGCAATCAAATTTCTGAAAATGATAGAAAGCGTTGTTATATAGTGTCCATCCGGAAACGCTGGTTTATGTCATTTCGACGTTAGGAGAAATCGGATTTTATTGAATAATTGGGGTCAGAGTCACATTAATTTATGTAGTAAACCATTTATCACCAATTAGATATAGATATTGATTGATAGTTTTTTTGGTTATTTCCATAAATTATTAATTTTACTCTGACCCCAATTATTATGTTTTGCGACTGGTAACGAATGGTTGAGCCAAGTTAATTTCAGCACGATCTTTTACTTGATATTCATTGCCTCCAAAATCACGATAAGAAGCAGCCAATCCGAAATGGACTAATGAATTATTTTTTTGCAAGGGAGTAAAAGTAAGTCGTCCGGTTACTGCATAAGTGTCCTTTTCAGAATTACCGGCATCAGGACTACTTTTAGCAAAGGAAGAATTGCCATTATCGCCTTGGTTATAAATTCCAGCTTCAACACTGGTTTTGCTAGTCGGATAACTAGATAAAGTTAAACCAATACTACGTTCTGGAGCAAAAGAACTTGAAATCATGGCACGTTCAGGTAAAAGAACTCTTTCAGCGTTGACTAGCATTTGCAAACCAAAAGGTTCTTTACGTTTTCCAAGCGTTAAATCAAACGGACCTAAGCCATTATATTTAATAAATGCTTCCTTCCAAACGGTTTTCGTTGAACCATCACGTTCACTGATTTGAAGTTGAAGCATACTTTCCCAATGTTCGTCAAATTTATTTTTCAAATAAACACGAACTAAACGTATTGCGTTATTGCTACCAGAATCACCTGTTTGGTGATGAACGCCATTATAATAACCATGTTCCCACAACATTTTTGCTCCCAGTTGTACTTCAGCAAAAACTGGCGGTACAAAAAAAATACAAAAATAGGCTGCTATAACTTGCCTTAAAAAAACTTTTTTCATTTGTTGTTCCTTAGAAGTGTTTTTAGCCTTATAAACGCAGCAATGCCATTAAGTTAAACCAGGGCGTTCGCGGTGGTTCGCACCGAAATCCCCTGAATTGGACTCCAATACTCCAACTCTTAATTTTCGCATTATTAAACTTAAAAGACATTATATCATAAAGCGATAATTAAACTGATAACTGATAACTGAAATGGATATTTTACCATCCTACTTATTCTCTGAAGCAGTTGAACAAGCGCAAGTCGCTATTGCTATTACAAATAATCAACTCAACATTTTATATGCTAATCCTAACTTTGAACGTGTTACAGGCTACAATTCCACTGTTAGCAAAGATGAATCAGCCAAATTTTTAGAAACCATTAAAGAAGCAGTGGGAAATAGATGGGAACACTTATGCGCGAAAGGGGGGCAACTTTCTGATCAAGAAGTGTATTTTGAACCGGGTGGCTATCATCATCCTCGATGGTTTACTTACTCTGGTATCTGGTTTTGTCAGCCAGAAAATGGCACCCGGTTTAGTTCTCTTCAAAAAGATTACTTTTTACTCATTGCAAAAGAAATCACAACAATTAAGCGTCAACAGGAAGAATTGCATAAAAATGCTTTACGCGCCAAGTTAGCTGAAGAAGAATTAACGGAAGGAATACGGGAAACTTTAGCCGGGGCGCTACATCAACTCCAAGAGCCTCTTAATATCATTTCTGCTGCATTGACTATGTTAAAACGTCGTGCCAATGAGAGGCATGATCCCCTTAGCACCACTTTGCAGGAGACATTAACCTCCGTCAATCAGGCTATCGAACAGTTACACCAATGTATTCCCGATAAAACTTTTGAACCCCTATTGCCAGTTAATTTAAATGAGTTACTTCATGATATACTGACTATTTCTACTCAACGTTTACTTGCAGAAGGGGTTGTAATAGATTGGAAACCTAAATCGGTCTTGCCTTCCTGGTTAGGGTATGTTGGACGACTCCGTGGTCTGTTTAAACAACTCATTGATAATTCTATTGATTCTATGAAAAACCATAGACTACGAGAATTGCGTATCCGTACTACCTGTGATAGTGATTTGATTAAGGTGATTATTGAAGACACCGGTACTGGTATCCCCGATAATTTGCGCTTTAAAGTGTTTGAACCCTTTTTTACGACAAAAGCGGGTAAGGGGATTGGCATGGGACTCGTTACTGTCCAAGAAGTGGTTAACCTACATGCGGGTTCAATACGCCTTGATTCGGATTATACTGAAGGAACTCGTTTTATTCTTCAATTTCCAATCAAAAAGGGCAAACACACATCATAGGGCGAACACTTATGTTCGCCTCTACGTATTTCAATATCCGCGTTTTTAGGAAAAAATCAGTGTCCCCTACTCCAAATATCACTCGTGCTGTTCTTATTGAAACGGAACTTGATGCCCTATTTAGGCTGGGTTGCGTGCTTAACCGTTCCCTGAAACTGCAAGAAACTTTACAGGAAGTTTTACAAGTGTTGCATGATCACACTGATATGCAGTATGGTATGGTCACATTACGCGATGATAGTGGCGATTTGTCTATCCGTGCTGTTTCTTGTGGTAATAAATACCTGGCTGATAGCGTGCGTTATCGTCCGGGGGAAGGTGTTATTGGTAGCATTTTAGAAACCAGTAAAATATTTGTTATTGAACGTCTTGCAGACGAATCCCGTTTTTTAGATCGTTTGGGCTTATATGATTCTGAATTGCCCTTTATTGCGGTTCCCATTCATGTTCAGGAAGACACCCCGATTGGCGTACTCACTGCCCAACCCAATACTCACAACGATGGCTTACTTAAGGACCGTGCCCGCTTTATGGAAATGGTCGCGCAATTAATTGCACAAAGTGTTCGTTTATCGAAAGAAATTGAACAGCAGCAACGTGATTTAACTGATGAACGTGATCGTTTGCGTCAAGCGGTGCGTGGCAATTATGGTTTTGACAATATCATTGGTCATGCGGCTTCTATGAAGCGAATCTTTGAATTAGTACGACAAGTCGCCAAATGGAACACAACGGTCCTCATTCGCGGTGAATCAGGAACGGGTAAAGAATTGATTGCGAATGCCATTCATTACAATTCCCCGCGTAATAATAATGAATTTATCAAAGTCAACTGTGCCGCACTGCCTGAAAATTTGCTGGAATCAGAACTGTTTGGACATGAAAAGGGGGCATTTAGTGGCGCGATTAGCCAACACAAAGGTCGTTTTGAGCGTGCTAACGGTGGCACCCTATTTTTAGATGAAATTGGAGATATTCCACCGACATTTCAGGCTAAACTATTGCGTGTATTGCAAGAAGGTGAATTTGAACGTGTAGGCGGGAATCGTACTCTCAAAGTGGATGTCCGTATTATCACCGCAACCAATGTTGATCTTGAATCGCAAGTTGAAATCGGTCAATTTCGTGAAGATTTATATTACCGCCTCAATGTGATGCCCATTGTACTCCCGCCCTTACGCGAACGCACAGAAGATATTCCAGAATTGGCACAATTTTTACTGGATAAAATTGCTCAAAAACAAAAGCGCCAACTCCAATTAACTGATAGTGCTATTCGTCTATTAATGCGCCATAACTGGTCAGGTAATGTACGCGAACTAGAAAATTGCTTAGAACGAGCCGCGATTCTTTGTGAGGGCGAAATAATCAATCGTTCTGTCATCAGCCTAACCGGACTTGAAGAACAAATCCCTTTCAACCCATCCAATCAGCCAAAAGTCAATTTAAAAGTCGATTTAAATGATTCAAAACGAGATGAGCGGGAACGTGTCATAGCTGCCTTAGAACAAGCTGGGTGGGTGCAAGCAAAAGCAGCTAGATTATTAAATATGACCCCACGCCAAATTGCCTATAGAATTCAAACACTTAATATTAAGATGCGAAATATTTAATCTGGAAACACACAGGGCAAACACATAGATTTGCCCCGACGAAATGCCCTGTTTGTAGGGGCGAACCTTTGTTATCGCCCTAACTCCTTCAAATATCCCGCAACAATTCATTTAACCCTACTTTCCCCCGAGTTTTTTCGTCCACCTGCTTAACAATCACAGCACAATAAAGGGAATATTGCCCATCTGATGATGGCAAATTGCCGGAAACAACGACTGAACCAGGGGGAATATAACCATAAGTGATCTCCCCCGTATTGCGATTATAAATTCTGGTACTTTGTCCAATATAAACCCCCATAGAAATCACTGAGCCTGAGCCGACAATAACGCCTTCAACCACTTCTGAACGGGCACCAATAAAGCAATTATCTTCAATAATCGTCGGGGCAGCTTGTATTGGCTCTAAGACACCACCAATGCCTACTCCTCCAGATAAATGGACATTTTTGCCAATTTGGGCGCAAGAACCAACCGTTGCCCAAGTATCAACCATCGTACCACTGTCTACATAAGCACCAATATTGACATAAGAAGGCATTAATACGACACCAGGCGCAATATAGGCACCTTTACGCACCGTCGCTGGCGGCACCACGCGCACACCCATTTCCTGAAAATCCCGTGAACTGACATCGGCAAATTTTGAATCGACTTTGTCATAATAATTCGTAAAACCGCCCTTAATAAAACGATTTTCTTCGAGGCGAAATGATAATAAAACGGCTTTTTTCACCCATTGGTTGACAATCCATTTATCTTGTTGGAATAAAGCCACTCGTAATGTACCTTGATCGAGCAAATCAAGTGTTTCAGTGACAGCGTCTTTAATGTCATGACTGACATTATGTGAATTTAGTTCGGTACGATTTTCAAAGGCTTGTTCAATAACGGCTTGTAAATTATTCATATTAAGTTCAAATTCAGGTTGATAGACTGTTATTCGTTACTATAGCGTTTTTCATTTTGGTGAAATACAAAACGACAAGAGATGTACTTCGCTATAAAGGATGTTTTATTGACCGTTTGTTGACTACAAACTTTTTAGATAAAAATGCGACTAACCCATTTTATTCATTTGATTTTAAATGAGTTTTTCAACCCTTATTTCGCATAGCTTGTTTTTGTTTAATTTCGGAAATGATTTCATCTAAAGTCAAATCTGCAAACAGAAGTTCACGTTCTTTGGTATAATCACCATAACCCATCGTAAATTGATTAATAAAACGGGTTGTATTCACTAAACCGATTTCTTTGCACAAAATATGTATGGCATGGTTCGTGATTTCACTTAAGGGTTTAGTTTGTTCAATCATGGTTCTTTAACCTCAACAATTAATTCAAGTGGCGAGACAGCCTTAGTTTTAATCTCTTTTAACGTTTTAGCTTTTTTTAACAGTTTATCATCACAAGTGCAAAAATAATCAGCTTTTGCTGATTCTGCACAAGCTAAATGCAACGCATCTAAAGGTTTAATACCTATAGCATGAAAAGTTTTAGCATGGACTTCTATCTCATCATTTAATTCAATAAAAATATTGCTTTCTTTTAATAGTTCAAGCACATAATGTTTGCGATAAACATTTGGAATTCTTTCTACTTCAAAAACCAAAGCATCCGATGAAATTAAGTCAAGTGTATCAGTTTCTGATAACCAGAATAAAATGCCCAAAATCGCTTCGGCTTCAGTGGCAATACGAAGTTGACTTCGGTTGTCTAAAGGACGTTGTAAACTACAGGTGTCAAAATAAATTTTCATTAATTAGAATGCTCCTTTTTTAAAACAGAATAGGTAGTACATTAAATATTTTTGACACATTTTATATGCTTAGATATTATACATTATACCGATTTAATGTAACCCATTGATTTACTGAAAATTTTTTTTAGTAAAGCTAATGAAATCAAGCACTTAAATTAAATCTGTATAATGTTTATTATATCATAAAAAATTATCTACATCCTTATTCCATTTGTTTCACAAATGATCCAATATTTTCTGATACCTCGCTTGTTGCTGTTTGCATGGGAAGCCTTACAAACGTCGGAAAATGTTTAAGACGAGTTTGTAGGGCGATTTTAGTGATAACAATTTCCCCCAATAGGTGGTTTTGCTTCCGGAACCGATTCCAATTATCAAAAGCGTTTTGCGTTGCTTGCGCCATTTCTAAATTGTTTGCATCAAAATAACGATAAATGGACATTAAAAATTCTGGAAAAGCATTTCCACCGCCAGTGACAGAACCATCTAAACCGCTTTTTAGCGTTTCAAGGGCAAGCCTATCGGAGCCAACAAACACTTGAAAATGCCCTGCCTTGAGTGCTTTAAACTTAAGTGAGGTTTCAATATTGGCTTGACTATCTTTTATGCCGACTAAGTGCTTATATCCTTTATTCAATAAAATTTCTACCATTTTTGGGGTAATCGAATTTTGGGTATGTTTTGGAAAATGATAAAGAAACACCGGCAATTCTGATTGGTTCAAAATTTCGGTTAAAAAAGATAAAATACCTGTTTCTGAACAATTTGCATAGTAAAAAGGTGGAAGTACCACTAAAGCATCAGCATAATAGCTTGAATGTTTGATTAATTTAAAACTATCAGTTAAACAACAACTACTGATATTATTCAATATAATACCTTTAAATACTTTACGACAATATTCAACTAAGGCAATCCTTTCTTCCAAAGTAAGGGAAGGAAATTCGGCGGTGGTACCATTGGTAAGAATGGTTTCCACCCCCTTTTCTTGAAGAAAAGATAAATAGTCCTCAAGTGCTGTAAAATCAATTTTTCCCTCAGCATCAAAGGGGGTCAGAATGGCAAAAATAGGTCCAGATATTTTTTTCATCATACATTTTAGCACAAATTATCAAATTATGACGGCGTATAGTATAAAATAACCTAACGACGAAGGGCAACCACAAGGGTGTGCAACCTACATAAGAATATTGTGGTGTTTTGAAAATAACTGATAACTGATAACTGAGATAACTGATGAAAGATGAATTTCCCCGTATTAAACGCCTCCCCCCTTATGTTTTCAATATCGTCAATGATTTGAAAATGCAAGCCCGTACACGGGGCGAGGATATTATTGACTTTGGTATGGGCAACCCAGATCAGCCCACGCCTAAGCATATTGTTGATAAATTGATCGAAGTCGCACAGCGTAAAAATACCCATCGCTATTCCGCTTCAAAGGGGATTCTACGCTTACGTCGTGCGATTACCAACTGGTACGCACGGCGTTATGATGTTTCTTTAGACCCTGAAACAGAAGCTATTGTGACTATCGGTTCTAAAGAAGGCTTGGCACATTTAGCCCTTGCAACAGTGGATTCTGGGGACACTGTATTAGTGCCTAATCCGGCTTATCCAATTCATCCTTATGGCTTCGTGATTGCGGGGGCAAATATACGTCATGTGCCTTTAGTGCCAGGGGTTGACTTTTTTTCGGAATTGGTTAAAACCATCACGGAATCTTGGCCACCCCCCAAAATGTTGGTACTGAATTTTCCAGGCAATCCAACAGCTCAATGTGTTGAACTCGAATTTTTTGAGCAGATTGTTGAAATTGCAAAAAAACATAAGATTTGGATCATACAGGATTTGGCTTATGCGGATATTGTTTTTGATGGCTATGTCGCGCCGTCAATTTTACAGGTGCCGGGAGCTAAAGATATCGCGGTTGAATCTTTTTCTTTGTCGAAAAGTTATAATATGCCAGGTTGGCGGCTCGGCTTTATGTGTGGCAATCCAACCTTAATTGCGGCTCTGACGCGGATAAAGTCTTATCTGGATTATGGCACCTTTACACCGATTCAAGTCGCTAGTATTACAGCACTGGAAGGCGATCAAACTTGTGTGCAAGAAATTCGAGATATGTATTGTCAACGCCGCGATGTACTTTGCGAGGGCTTGAATGCCTTAGGCTGGGCGGTCGAAAAACCAAAAGCCACAATGTTTGTATGGGCAAAAATACCGGTGCCTTATCAAACTATGGGTTCATTAGAATTTGCGAAAAAACTCATAGCTGAAGCGAAAGTCGCCGTTTCACCGGGCATTGGTTTTGGTCAATATGGAGATGATCATATGCGATTTGCATTAATTGAGAACCGTCACCGCACTCGCCAGGCATTGCGCGGGATTCGGGATATGTTTAGGAAAGATAATATTTTATAAACGTAGGGGCGAACCTGCGTGTTCGCCCAATTATTCGTTACTGCGTTTCACAATTTAAACAGGAGAAAAATTAAAATCTATGTTAAATCCAGTTAAAGTGGGTATATTAGGATTAGGTACCGTCGGAGGTGGCACGGTGCATGTTTTACAGCGTAATGCCCAAGAAATTGCACGCCGTGCCGGGCGAGGTATTGTTGTCACTCATGCTTGTGCTAAGGAACTGAATCAAACTCATCCTTATCGTACCGATGACATTGTATTAACGGAACAATTGTCTGATGTTATCAATCACCAGGCTGTCGATATTATTGTCGAACTATTAGGCGGAACAACCATTGCGCTTGATATGACATTACAAGCGATAGCTAATGGTAAACATGTTGTCACTGCGAATAAAGCTTTAATCGCTAAGCATGGCAATGAGATTTTTGCCGCCGCGCAAGAAAAAGGAGTTATGGTCGCTTTTGAAGCCGCTGTTGGTGGGGGGATACCTATCATTAAAGCAATACGCGAAGGTTTAGCGGCAAATGAAATTGGTTATGTGGCAGGTATTATTAATGGTACCAGCAATTTTATTCTGAGCGAAATGCGTGAAAAGGGCAGTGAATTTGCTGACGTTCTAGTTGAAGCACAACGCTTAGGCTATGCTGAAAAGGACCCCACTTTTGATATCGAAGGGGTTGACGCAGCCCATAAATTGACGATTATTGCTTCTATTGCTTTTGGTATTCCATTACAATTTAACCAGGTTTATATGGAAGGGATTACCCACATTTCGCCTGAAGATGTCCAATATGCGGAAGAATTAGGCTATAGAATCAAACACTTAGGTATTACCAAACGGACTGATAAAGGGATTGAACTACGTGTGCATCCCACCTTTGTCCCTAATAAACGTCTGATTGCTAATGTTGAAGGGGTAATGAATGCAGTACTCGTGGAATCTGATGCCCTGGGACAATCACTTTATTATGGTGCAGGTGCAGGCGCGTTGCCAACGGGATCAGCGATAGTCGCAGATTTAGTTGACATCACACGCACCCTCACAACAGATCCTGGTAATCGAGTACCTCATTTGGCTTTTCAAGCCAATGCCTTATCAGATATACCGATTGTCCCCATAGAAGAAATAGAATCTTCTTATTACTTACGCATGTCAGCCATAGACAAACTGGGGGTGCTGGCGCATGTCACTCAAATTCTGAGCAACAATGGCATCAGCATTGAAGCCATTATCCAAAAAGAACCTATCAATGGTGCTGAACATGTTTCAATTGTCATGCTGACTCACCAAGTTGTTGAAAAACAAATAAATAAAGCAATCCAAGCCATTGAAAATTTAGACGGTATCGCCGGACTTGTGACTCGTATTCGTTTGGAAATGAAATAACGAGCGAAAAACGGTATTAAAAAGAAATACCCTTTTTTGATTTGAAAAAGGGGTATTTCTATTCATGGCGCGATTATTGATCGATAGAGGAAATATTCAAGAAGCCAATTACCTATTAAAGTGTATGCACAGAAAAATGCGGATGAAAACAACCAGCTAATGGAGAATGCCTCATGAAAAAATCAATTTTACAACCAAATACCAGCTACAGTTTTTCCGACTATTTCAAACTCAGCTATCCGACTAAAGACATTGTGGCAGAGTTTGGCTATGGGTATAAATTAACTCAGCTATCTCTTCCACGGAACACCTTGACAGGCACACTTGAAAGACTTCAAAACACTTTTTATAAGAAATTGCCCCATATTTCCCTGACATCAGAAGCCGCAAAACGAGAAATGCTTGTAGCACCCATTCTACTTGAATTGCTTGATTATATTGATATGGATATTGATATTGAGTATCCATTGTATGTTAATGAACTGCTCCATGGCAATATTGATTATTTCATACACTCGTCGCAAGAAGTTGTCATTGTTGAAGCTAAAAATGCAGATTTAGAACGTGGTTTTAACCAGTTAGCGGTCGAATTGATCGCCATGGCGCAATATCGAGATGAGCAAGATAAACAATTGTATGGCGCTGTGACCGTTGGCGATATGTGGCGATTTGGCATGTTGGATCGTGATGCAAAACGCATTGTGAAAGATATTGATTCTTTTCGTATTCCCCTTGATCTTGACGAATTGTTTCGGGTATTTCTTGGGGTACTTCAGTAGAGATTCGGTGGGTTTTCTACCCACCCTACCCACCTAATTCAAACAATCGGCGGAATCATTTCACTAACATGCACGGGAAATTGATTAACGACGCGATCTTGAAAATAATGGGTTAAAGTTTTGCGTATGACTGGAAAGGCTAGTTTTTCCCAAGGAATTTTATCCTGACTAAAAAGCTGTACTTCTAAACTTTCAATGCCAGGTGCATAATTTAAATCACATAACTGGGTCCGAAACATCATATAAACTTGACTAATGTGAGGGAGACTAATCACGACATATAAGCTCACTTGCCCAATATTAGCCTTCGCTTCTTCCCATGTTTCACGAGCTGCTGCTTGTTCAATTGTTTCATTATTTTCCATAAATCCTGCCGGTAATGTCCATAAACCATAACGTGGTTCAATAGCCCGTTTACACAAAAGGATTTGGTTTTCCCATATAGGTAAACACCCGGCAATTATTTTAGCCAGGTAGGGTGGGCAACGTCTTTTTGTTGCCCACCATGGCATTATCAATACAATCCTCAAGTTTTTCTACCACGTCAACATCATCTATCGGCACGACTGTCAAAAAAAGCGTCTTTTCGTATACCAATGTCAAACGTTTTTTTTCGTTTTTTTGCTAGATCGAGTACTTCTTTTAAAGTTTGTCGTGTATCGGTGAGGGCAAAGTCATCTACTTTAAAAATGGGTTGGGCGTATCGATTTGAAGTTTGTGCTTTAGTCATTAGCATCGTTATACCTCATGGTTCTTATGTTTAAATTTCTTTTACGCTGCCTGAGCAGGTTTGCAACCTGCTCCACAACCTTTAAGATTAAGCTAAAAAAGTATCCTATTAAAATTGGCTGGTAGGCTCAATATGTAGGTGGGTTTCGCTATCGCGAAACCCACCGTTTCGTTGAAAATGGTAGGTTGCAACGAAATTTCTACCCCCCCTACCTCTGAATTTTGATATAGCGTTTTTCGTTTGGGTGAGATACAAAAAAGGGCAACCATAAAGGATTGCCCCTACTAATTTATTTTTGGGCACTTGATTTGTGAAAGAGTTTTGCAAGAGGCTCTCCCGTTAATTTCTGAGCAGCATCTTTTATCGTCGCCATTTGTTATTTTGTCAATTTATTCATCGTCTTTTCCTAAGTTGTTTTAAAAGGTGATAAAATATATTATACATTACTTTATATTTTGGGAATTACCTAATAAATGATGGGATGCAGGTGTGCAGCCTACAAAACGCAAATAGGAGAAATTTTAAAAATGTCAAAATCCATTGGTATATTAACTGCTGGAGGCGATAGCCCAGGACTAAACGCCGCAATTCGCGCTATTGGAAAAACGGCGCTTGCTTCAAATTTTGGTATGCAAGTTGTCGGTTTTCGAGATGGATTTCGGGGTTTGGTAGAAAACAGAACAATGCGTTTGGATCAAACGACAGTCTCCGGTATTTTAACCCTGGGGGGAACCCTATTAGGTACCAGTCGTGATAAGCCCCATCGTATGCCAATGGGAGACAAAGAGTTGGATATGACGGAAACGGTAATAGATACCTACCACAAAAACCATTTGGACGTGTTAGTTTGTATAGGCGGGGGCGGTACACATAAAAATGCGTACCGTTTAGCACAAAAAGGGCTGAATGTCATCACATTACCCAAAACCATTGATAACGATTTAGCGATGACGGATACGACGATTGGCTTTGATAGCGCACTGGGTATTGCTACCGAAGCGATTGATCGCTTACATAGCACTGCACACAGTCATCATCGTATCATCGTGGTAGGTATTATGGGGCATAATGCCGGTTGGTTAGCCTTAGGTGCCGGTATTGCTGGCGGAGCTCATGTGATTTTAATTCCGGAAATGCCCTACGATGTTCAAGTCGTAGCCGATGCAATTCGCCAACGCCAACGCCAGGGTAAAAATTTTAGTTTGGTAGCCATTGCAGAAGGTGCCCTATCGAAAAAAAATGTAGGTGCCATACAGACTGCTATTCAAACTCGGGAAACTGCCGATACTAAAAAAGAGAAAAAGGAAGCTAAAATTCAGTTCAATCAGCTCAAAATTCAGCAAGCTAACAACACCTTACTTCTCACGAAACAACTTGAACAACTCACCGGTTTAGAATCACGACTCACGATTCTAGGGCATCTACAACGTGGTGGAACACCCTCATCAGCTGATCGTTTATTAGCCACTCAACTAGGTACAGCCTGTGTTTCAATGATTCACGAAGGAATTTATGGCGTTATGGCAGCTAAACATGGACAGCAGGTTGAACCTGTGCCGTTGGAAGATGTGGTGGGTAAACGTAAAACAGTTCCCCTGGATCATCCTTGGATAGAAACGGCACTTCGTGTTGGTGTTAGCTTTGGTAACTAGATAGCTAAAAATTCCAGACGACTTCAAAATCGGGGGCAACCATTCAGTCTTGCCCCTACATCACTTAATGGATACTATAAATAATGAAACTTCATCTTAATTCAGGAAACAGCACTTATCAAATTCAGAGCATAAACTCACACAGCGTTACTATTAATGAAAAAGTATATTCACACAGTCTTATTGTGATGCCAGAATCCCTTCATAAATGGAACGTTGAAAATTTTGAAACATTGAACATAACACATTTTCAGCAATTATGTGCATTACAGCCAGAAGTCGTGTTATTAGGAACGGGACAAAAGATACGTTTCCCCACCTCCGATTTATTAGCACCACTGATTAATGAAGGTATAGGAATAGAAATGATGAACATGCGAGCTGCTTGTCGCACTTATATGATTCTTATGGCTGAGGGACGAAAAGTGGCAGCAGGACTATTGATAAATAATAAAGGGTAGACACGCAGATCTGCCCCTACAAACCCCCACGTATTCATAGCTTGTAGGGGCAAACATTCGTTATCGCCCTGGCTCACTTTATTTAAAGCTGAGTACAATTTATAAAAGATTTTATAGAGATGCCTTCTTTTGTAAAGATTTCTTTCAGATGCTTTAAAGCAGAAATTTGAATTTGTCGTACTCGTTCACGGGTAAGTCCTAGTTCTGCACCCACTTCCTCCAATGTAGCTTCATCCTTATCATTTCCTATCCCAAAGCGTCGTTTTATCACAAAAAGAGCCTTTTCATCAAGTTGAGATAACCAAAAACTAAGCTTTTTACTAAATTCAGCATTTTGTAACAATAGCATGGGATCAGGATTAAGCTCATCGGGAATCGTGTCGATCAAAGCCCTTTCATAATCGCTCATGTACGGATTATTTATCGAACAAGTTACCAGCTCATTAATACCTAGTGCTTTTTTAATTTCTTCTACCGGTTTATCTAACAAAAGTGCCACTTCTTCAGGCTTAGGCTCATGCTCTAAAGTTTGTGACAAAGTATAAATGGCTCGTAAACAAGAATTAATTTCTTTAAGTACATGGATAGGCAAACGAATAGTACGAGTTTGATTCATAATAGCACGAGCCATTGATTGTCGAATCCACCAAGTAGCATAAGTAGAAAAACGAAAACCCCTTTCTGGATCAAATTTATCTACCGCTCGCATCAATCCAATATTACCTTCCTCAATTAAATCAAGTAGGGCTAAACCTCGCTCCATATAACCGTAGGCAATTTTGACAACCAGGCGCAAATTAGCCTCAATCATGCGATTACGTGCTACTTTATCCCCTTGATGTGCACGTCGCGTATAGTTAATCTCTTCTTCCGCTGTCAAAAGTTTATAAGAACCAATTTCCTTTAAATAAAGATGGGTAGCATCGAAATTCCCTTTAGCAGAATCTTCTATGTTGATTTTTTTTTGCACCTTTTCTAAATTATCATCAGAGTCTTCTAAGCCATTAAATACATTGCTTTTTTCGAGAGCATCGCCCATACTAATAAAACCTCATCATCTTATAGGAAATAGCTAATTGTTAGACATTCTTAATAATTAGTTACAACAATTAATCAATTTCCTTACCCTTTAAGGTGCAGCAATCAACAATTTTTGTCCTGGGTAAAGTGTATAAGGACTACTAATACCATTCCATTCAGACAATTCATAAGCGTTTACCCCATACTTTGCTGCAATATTTCTCAAAGTATCCCCTCGTTTAACTAAATAATAACCGCTAGACAACTGCCCTTGGAAAGTTGTATTTTGTGTATTTGTACTAGAAACTTGTAGGCGTTGCCCTACTGACAAAGTGTAAGGGGGTTGTAAATGATTCCAATGAATGACTTGGCTCACAGCATCACCATAGCGTTTAGCAATACTATACAAAGTTTCACCAGGAGCTACCGTGTGATAATTTGACTTCTGACGAGCAGAAATAGCTTGCTGACCTGTCGAAAAGTTTTTAGCACGTCCTAAACGAACACCAGAAGGGGGATAAACTCGCACCTGTTGTCCTACAGACATAGGATAAGGAGGAAAAAATTCATTCCATGCCGCTATTTTAGAAACACTATAACCATAGTTTCTAGCAATACTATACAAAGTCTCACCTCGAACAACTGTGTGATAACCTGTATTATGTTGAGTAGCCGCTTGAGTTTTGTAACTTGGTGTACTCAAACTTCCGTGACGAGAAGGAGCAACTCGCAAACTTTGCCCCACTGATAAATTATAAGGAGGAGATAAATTATTCCATGCCGCTATTTCAGAAACACTATAACCATAACGCCTAGAAAAACTATATAAAGTGTCACCCTTAGCAACCGTATAATAAGCAGAACCACTGCTAGACGATTGAGTAGTCCGTATTTGACGAGATGAAGTGCTTGACCAAGGTACCACTCGCAAACGTCGTCCGCGTAACAAAGTATAAGGGGGTTCTAAACCATTCCAATAAGCAATTTCATCAACCGAGTAACCATAAAGCTGCGCAATCTTGGAAATGTTATCACCACGTTGTACGGTATGAGAAGTACTGCCCTTCTTGACTTTTGAAGGAATACTGCCCTTTTTGACTGGAATGCGGGCTTGTTCCGTTTTATGACTTGAAGTCAGATACAAGCGTTGTCCAACTTCCAATCGATAAGGGGATGAAATTTGATTCAAACGGGCTATTTGACGATAATTTTTACCATAGCGTTTAGCAATAGCATATAAAGTTTCTCCCCGTTTTATAATATGGTACTGGCGTTTTTTGCTAGATCGACTGCTACTGGTCGGAGGATAAAACTTTTTAGGTTGTTGTTTTTTCAATACTCGGGGTTGAACCGGTGTCTGGAGAGATACCGGTAAGCTAGTGCTACTGTTTTCATTATAATCATTAGTACCGTAAGCATAAATTTGTATGGATTGTCCCTGGTAAATAGTATAAGGTGCCGAAATACCATTTAAAGCAGCTACCGTTTTATAATCAAGACCATAGAAATTAGCAATGCTTGAAAGGGTTTCACCCCGCTGAACCGTATGAAATAGCTCATTATAGGAATCAGTAGAATCAAAAGGCCCTGTAGCACACCCTTGAAGTAGCATAATAACTAGGGTGGCTAAGATTGAGCCTAATTTAACGAATGAAATGGATTTGTTCATGACAGTTTTCAGTTATCAGTTATCAGTTATCAATGCGTCCATAGTAACTTTCGTTATCGCCCTAAGTTAACTTAATAGCATTGGTCTGTAAGTACAAGCCTTTAGTGACGGATGGCCTTGCAAACTGGATTCGAGGTGAGACAGAAAATTTCATTTTAATTTTCACCCTTGCCTGAATCAGAATTTTACAATTCACAGAATAAAACCTAAAATTAAGTAATACGTTTTTTAACATTTATTTAAAGAGTGCGGATTTAATAAAACCTCGAAAACTAAACCTGACAGGTTTTAAAAACCTATCAGGTTTGACAGCTCAAGTTTTAGATTTATTAAATCCTGAATTTTAATTATTAATTAGTGTGGAACCACTGTCAATTTTTGCCCAGGATAAACACTGTAAGGACTACCAATACCATTCCAATTCGCTAAATCAGTAAGGGATAATCCATGCTTTTTTGCAATACCCTCTAAATTTTCTCCCGGTTTGACAATATGGTGATTGGAACGTGCTCCAACCGGGCGAAGGTAACGACTATCCTGTGTCAATCCAGGCATCTTCATCTGAGTCGTTGGGGGAGCCACCCTTAATTGTTGTCCAGGTGATAAAGAAGGATAAGGTTTTTGTAAACCATTCCATAAGGCTATTTCAGCAACACTATGACCATAACGTCGAGAGACACTATATAACGTATCCCCAGGCACCACACTGTGATAACCGGAATCACTCCCCTCAGACGGCATATCAAAAGAGGGTTTGAAACTCGGAGATGAAGGTGTAGAAATAACATCACCCGCCTTGGGTGGACTAACCCGCAAGTTTTGTCCCTGTGACAAAGAAGGATAAGGTTTTTGTAAACCATTCCATAAAGCGATTTCAGCAACACTACAACCATAGTGTCGGGAAAGACTATATAAAGTATCTCCAGGCGCTATCGTGTGATAACCAGCATCATCACTACCTTCAGGAAGGTTAGAATAAGGCTTGACCGTTGGAAGACTGGGTGTCGATGATGGATAAGATGGCGTAGGAACGACACCCTCCCGTGGACTGATTCGCAATTTTTGGTCCAGTGACAAAGAATAAGGTTTTTGTAAACCATTCCATAAAGCTATCTCAGCAACACTATAATTATAGTGTTTAGCAATCTTATATAAAGTATCACCCTGTAGCACGATGTGATAATTTTGATCATCTGAAAGAACCGTTTGTGGTTTAGTTGCCTGTGGAAGACTGACCGGTGCCTGTGGAAGACTAACCGGTGGGCTGGATATCACCCCTCCTTTGGGTGGTGAAAGTACCAACACTTGCCCAGGACTCAAACTATAAGGTGGCTCAATCTTGTTCCAAGCCGCTACATCCTTAAAATTATGCCCATATTGTGTCGCAATGGCATAGAGCCCTTCGCCCGATTGCACCGTGTGTGTACCTTCGGCATTCACAGGTGCTGGAATTGGACTAGGTGCTTGTGGTGTTGGAGTTACCACTGGTACCCCATAATCAGGTTGAGGTCCCGTTGGAACACCTTCCCCAGGACCATCAACTCGTAAACGTTGACCCGGCGAAAGTGCATAAGGGGGGAAAATACCATTCCAGTGAGCAATATCTTTATAATTGCGACCATAAAGTTGGGAAATAGCAAATAAAGATTCACCACGCTCAACTGTATGATATGTCGCCGTGTCAATGCCAGGTGAAACCGCCTGCTTCGGTGCAGCTGAAAGCGACTGCGGCTGTTCAACTGGAACAGAAGGACAACCACTCAGTAACATAACCACTACCAAACTGAGAGCCGCTCCATACAACTTTAATGAAGTGAAAGACCAATACATTATAATTAAACTCCTTAATCTGAAAAATGAAAAAAGAATTAAAAATTATAATTGATGTACTGAAAAAAAGCAAATAAGCACTCGGAAATTTTAGGATGTTTATATTAGGGCAACCACATTATGGATTATCCCTACAATTTCCCCAATGTACAATTTCCCCTATTTCCAATAACTAAAACTGATACTCAAACAATAAAGCTGTCCCCGGCATTTGCAAATATTCCAACGCCGTTTCAGTCACCATTTCAGTACGACTTTTTTCTTTATGATTTTTAAATACCCAGTCATTTAGCAATAAGGATAAATTTAACGATAAACCATAATAAAAATTACGATCCCGATGTTGTGTACCTGTACCATCGGTAGGTTGGTAACCCCGGGTACCATAACCGACGGCTAATTCTAAATAACGCAAAAAGGGCAGCTGACGGAATAGGGGCACACCACTTGCCTTAGTAATCAATAAATACGTTTGCCCCGAATAATCCGCCAAGGGATCATAATCATTCAACCTTTTCGCATCATCAGATGGCCAATACTGCAAACGAATATCAAACAAATCATCCCATTGCGGATAACTATCCAGCAAAACACCTACGCCAATACCGGATAAATTCATTATCATATCTTCCGTACTAAATCCATATTTTTCAGTAAAACCATCCATGATTTCAACCCCCACCGACAGGGCAGCAGAAGTCACACCTGCCAACTGTGCCGCCTTACGACGGCTATGCCCCGCCCATTCAAAACCACCTCTTAACAAACGGGTGCTAACATAAAAAGAATAGGCATGTCCAAATTTATCAGCTCCCCCATTCGGAGTATCCGCCCCAAACCAATCTTCATGCCTTACTTGAAACTCAGACGAACTATCCTCCCACCAAGCAGTTGCGCCATAGAGTGTCGTACCCAAAACGACACTTGAAATTAATAAACCTGTGCGAAAATTTTTAGAATATGGCTCCATAACACTATCATTTATGTTAACAGTGTCAGCATTAACCTCAAAAAAACAACATAATACACATATAGAAAGCAATGTTATTTTACCGAATTTATTTAACATTTTTTAAAAATCATCTGGTTGCTTCTGGAAAATCAAAAACAGAGCCGTCTTGTCCACAGGCGTTAATTCCCGATAAACTCCCGGTATTTTAACCTGGCACCAATTAATCTAAAAGTTTTTTTAAGTTAATAGCTGCATTGAAATCTCGGTCAAGTGATTGACCACAAGCTTCGCAATGGTAAACCAGTTCTGAAAGCCTGTTCTTTTTTGTTACCACAGTTTGAACAAAGTTTGGAAGAAGGAAACCATCTGTCAGCAATCAATAAATAATTACCTTTGTATTGAGACTTATACTCAAGCTGCCTTCTAAACTCATAGAATCCCAAGTCTGCTATGGCACGAGAGAGCTGACTGTTTTTTAACATGCCAGACACATTCAAATTTTCAATCACAATTCCACCAAAATTCTCTGTCAAATAATGGGTAATTTTATGAAGTGAATCTTGCCTGATATTTGTGATTTTAGCATGTACCAATGCTATCTTTTGCCTGAGTTTTTGCCCGTTATTTGATACTTTTTCCCTGCGAGATAATGAACGTTGCAGACGTTTAAGTTTTTTTAGAAACTTCTTTAAAGGTTTTGGTGCTTCAAAAGCTTCCCCGTTTGACAAGGTGGCAAGTGCCTTAATACCTAGATCAACACCGACACTTGCTTGGCTCTCGCAAGTTTTGGGTGAGTGTTCTAATTGAATATTAAGACTAACAAACCACTTATTTGCTACACGCGAAATTGTTGCACTTATTACCTTTCCAGAGAAACGCAATGCTTCTCGCATCTTTACCCAACCAAGTTTGGGAAGCTTAATGCGTATTCCATCAAGCTTAATGTGGTCATTTTTTTCCTTTGACTCTGAGGTTTTAACCAGAATGGTTCCTGTTGCCGTTTGCTCTGCTGGCACTGGTAATTTTCCCTCATCAAACCAGCGCCATGCGGTTTTGTATGAGATACCTTGTGATTTTGCCCATGAACTTAATTTCATCTGGGACTATTATACACAAAAGGGAATATTTGTCAATAAAATCTGTAACTGTTTTCAAGCTCTTTTCAAGCTAAGAAATTCGATTTTTCAAAAACTCGGATTTCTTAAACCTTATATATTCAGAGTTTTGCAAGAACCTCATTATAAAAATTAATCAAAAAAAAACCAAGTTTCATGAAGAAACTTGGTTTATCAAAATAGTCACGACGTATCGCGTCAGTCAGATGATGATGTTCCAACACCTATCGGGAATGTGAATAGCCACGCTGGAGCAGTGGAAACTAATTATTACCCCAACAATTATTTCTATCTGAGTTACCTGGAGGTGAACTAGCGTTATCTGTGGATGTTTTATTATTCAATGAATCCAAACTCAATGTATGACACTCGGTATCGTCTATATCTTGCTGACCCCGAGCCGTTGCGGTAAGACGAAAACTTGTCAGAATACTGCCACCTGGACGAAATCCAATACTCAGCTTATAATGTCCATCAGGCGAAAGTGCCTGACTATTTTCTATTACGCAAAATGTTCGACAACGTATTGTTTTATTAGCGACAGCATTACCAAGATTTGCAGCATATTTCCTGTATTCTGTATAATGTATTGTCTGAGCCTGAGCCAATCCCAACAATGCTATCTTTGCATCAGAACGACGCGATTTAATAAGAAATTTATTGTAAGAAGGTATAGCAATTGCCGCAAGAATGCTCATGATTACTACGGTAATCATCAATTCTATCAGTGTAAAACCTAAAACACTTTTTTTCATATTTTTTCCTTATTTTAGCCTAAAGACCTGTCAGGTTTCTAAAACCTAACAGGTTTGGTAGCTTTCACAAAATTTACTTTTGAAGCCAGAAAACTCGACTTTTAGGCAAGTCATACAGTTTATCAACTTTATGTATACCACCCCCACTTCCAACTACTAGCGAGATACCCTTCTCTTGAAATACAGGTAAAACCTGCGAAGGTATGCCTTCACCCAGATTATCCTTTCGGTCGGTCTTCTCTTTGACTTCATCATCATCGGATAAGTCATTGCTTTTGTCATAATTGGAAGCTGCGCCACCATTCAAGATATTCAACGCATATATTCTACCTTCCCCTTGAGGGGTACTACAAGCACACGGTCCCCTTATGTCTCCTTTAGCTAAATAGCCAGCCAAATCATGTTTATCCACAACAATCGTATGAGCGTTACTAGGATTGCCAGGCGGTATATGACAAATCGTTATTTTATCTTGTGAACCCTGCCCTTGGCCACGATCTTCATTTGTAGATTCAACTGGCACAAACGTGGTAAAAAAAGCAGTACCATCTAAAACAACAGGGCTTGATAAACCTTTCTCTCCAGATTCTTCAAGATCAATGTACCACCCATACTTATCCTTGAGTCTTTCCTCAGCAACCTTTATTTGCTCTGCACTACCTTCTTGGAGAATATTATTGGTCGCATTAAAAAGGTCCTTATGGCTCAAAGTAAAGAAATTGTGTATTGGCGATTCATCAGTTGAAGCATCCATTTGCGCATTGCCATCTCCTGAATCACTTAACATACCAGTAACCCGATCACGAAGCGCGTAAAAGCGATCCTGAATATAAGTCCCTAATGGCTCTGGTCGGTACCCACTGCTTATTAACACCATATCGTAATCTGGCTGGGCTGAATATTTTGGATCACTCAACATCACCACGTCCGGCGCGTAAAAAAAGCGGCGTTTATCCACTTGAGCAGAACTACTATCAGTACCCAATGAAGCTAAACGTCCACCAACACTACCACCTCTATTGTCGATACTTATGTCAGAAGCCAAATCAATGCGCCATACATTACCACCAGTATCACCCACATAAATACGATTTGTGAGATCATCACCAGTACTGTCTATCAATGCCAATTTAGAAGGAATACTATAATTCATACCAGTGAGTTCTAGATCGGCACCACTACCCACATTACTGACCCACCACAACAGTGTACCATCATCTGGGTCAACCATATAGATAGCATTAGAATATGTGACAGTTGAGGTAATTTGTGAATTATCCTGGGTATATGCCTCATAACCACCACCAAACAATAATACGGTCTTGTTTGTACCCGCAAAGGATACGTTAGTGGGTTGGGGCGTAGACCAAGTTTGCCCTAAGCTGCCATAAGGAAATTCTCCACCTCTAATGGTCCACATTAATTCTGGTTTATAATTAGCCGAATAATGACCACTACTATCAGGTGTCACATCCAGTGCATAGATATTTCTGCCACCACGACGCATACCAATAAATAACTTGATAGAATCAATGCTATCATCATCGCTGTTATTATCCTTAATAAGGAGGGAAAAATTTCCGTCAATACCATAAGTGTGATCAATATTACCAGCAGGGTTATCCATCAAAGTTTTCTGAATCAACAGCATTTCTTTGGGAATAAATACCCATTCTTCAGCACCTGTTTCAGCATTTAACGCACGAATTTCACCTCCATTAGTTGCAACGAATACTTTAGCAATGTAATTGTCACTCATACCCCCAGTCGTAATAGCAACTGGACTATTATGCAAAGAATCGAACAATAACCATTTACGTATGCCCGCAGCGGGAAGGCCATCTCTATAGCCGCGTATCCAGTTAATGACTGCATTCCGTTCAACAGCGGTGCTAACACCCAAGACTGATGGAGTCAGTTTAGAATTATTCGTTTTTACCTTAGTGAGTACATCATCCCCAGTGGCATTGGTATAAATATTACGACTTGCCGGATCTTGTACCATTTGTTGGAGTAATTTTGCACCGGCACCGCCTTCTTGGACTTTAGCACCGTCAGGATGACGGGTGATAAGACTTGTCCAACGACCAATGGCACTTGTAGAAACTTTACTATCGCTGTCAATCGCTAATTTGGGCGGAATATCGCCATCCATGATATCGCCTACTTCACAATCTCGGCTATTCCCACTCTCATCAATGCAAGTACCACAACTTGGACCATCGCAAAGACTATATTTCTTGATATTGCCAAGCCAAGATGCCTTATGCCCAGGCTCAAATAAAGAAATATAAAGATCATTATTATGGTACAACTGATTAAAAGCATTAATTGACAGTGAAGGTGCAGCAAACGAAGCACTGTTAATCACTACCTGGGACAAAATCTGCGTAAAGGCATTTTGCAAATCTTGCGCCGAATTCGCCTCAAAAAAAGCACCACCACCCACTTCAGCCCAATCTCTCAAATATTGAACAGCCTTTTCATTTTCAGTCGTTTTTCTACTATCCAACACCAAGAATCTATTATTGTCACTGTTTGTAATCCAGTTGCCTTGACCATCCAATATTTTCTGATGGTTGTTTTCCCTATACTGGCTTTCCTTAATCCAACTATAAGTATCGCCCAAGGCAAAACCAATAGTATAGGTGATAATATTTTGCTGTCCAGGCAAGTTTGAATCCAAATCGCTCTCATATAAATACCTGACCATATCTATCCCACACTTTTCCTTCTTTGAGTAGTCGCGACTATTATCAATGGTCTTAGCTTGACAATCTCCATTTACCAGTTCGATATCAGGTAATGCTTTAATCAGAGCTTGTGAAGCATTAGTAGTTGCCTGCCCATCAGTCAGGAATACAATGAAATTAGACTGACACATGGCACTTTTAGGTTTAATATACTTCGGATTATTACCCATAATCCTTTCCGTTACGCAAGCATCAGCATTCAGATCGATAGCACTACAACCCGTATTTCTGATAAGTACACCCGTATCTTGATCCCAACTGCCGGAATGGCTAACCCGATTTTTCTTCATCTGTTTAATATTATTAACAGATGGATTCCAAGCCGTACAGTTTCCAGAACTGTTGTATTTGATACACTCTCTATCTAGATCTAAACATCGCTTGGTATCAGGATCTTTATTAAGACATCCCCGAGTTTGCTGCCGACGATCTCTACCATGCGTGACTTCCTCCCCCATATAGTATTGCCCCGCTTCATAAATGGCATCGGTTAAGGGAGTGTAATCACTAATTGTCATCTCATTAATGACATCTTTAATACGAAAGCGTACCGTCATCGCTTCCTGACTACCTTCCATCTGGATACGCAAAATAGCCGCTTTTGATGGATCTTGATCATACGCCGCTGCACTGCGTAAGCCGCTTCCGCTAATAAAAAACGCCATATCATTAAAAACCTGCCATCCAGCTTGATTAACAATTTTTTGGACAATTGAACTCAGATCGGGAGTCGCATATTTCAGTCCAGCAATCCAAGGTGTTAATGGTGCATTCTGGGTATCTGGTTTCCAGTCCACAGCACTCGTCAAAGGGCGCGATGACAAATTAGCTGATTCTTCTTCAAATTTTTCCGCAGTTGGGCTATATTCTCCCCTAATTTTTAAGGCCAATTCAGCACCTGTTTTGTCTTTGAGACTATTATCTGATTTTTGAGCAGTAAAAACCAGTTCTGCCTTTAGGATAGTTGTACCCCTTTTTATAGGTATCTTGGTAAAACGGAAGCCGATTACACGCTTAGTTGCTTGCCCATCTCTGGAAACAGTAGTCGTCATTTCCAAAGTGCGGCTTTTATTAAGTACTTCAGTACTGGCTACACCAACCTGCAAAGACATTTGTTCACTATCATCATCCCTATGACTAATTTGCTTTGAATAAGTTTCCTTAATACAAGTATTTTCAGGCACAGTATCCAAATCATATTCTACAAGTAAAACAGGTGCTTTATCAGGAAAATCATCATAAGCTCTGATATGACGCAAGGATTTATGGCCATTTTCAGAAATAATAAATGACATGCTATTTGCACCACACCAGCCAGGTCTATTGACAATTTCTTGCACAATGGGGATCAAATCCTGACTTGAATAAACTTCATTAGTTGTCCATGCACCAGCATTATTCCAGTTAACAAAGGCCGAAGTCAACGCTCTGTTAGATATATTTTTTTGAACTGATGTAAAAGCAAGTGAATCATCATGTGCCTCGCCGCTAATTCTTAACTTGGCAGAACCACTTTTATCTGCGCCACTATTAAAATCAATAAAAGCCTTCGTAACAGTTGCACCCCGTGGAATTTGAACATTTTGAAAGCGCAAACCAATCAATTGTTCTTCTTCATCTGTCGGAATCAACCAATCAACGGATAAAGTGGCGGCTTTGCTTGAACCATCTGAATATTCATAGACATAACGACTGCCAGTACCGCTTTCGTGTTCAAACAACAAAACGAGGGCATTATCATTTTGTGTCCAACTACCACGGTTAACTATCGTTTGTACCAGCGAACTGATATCCGGCGTACTGAGTAGCTCGTTCTTTGCTAGCACCGGTATAGCCCAAGAGACAGGAGCAGTTGTTTTATACCGGGTAGAAAGGTCATCAGTAATAGTACCCTCCCATGTACCACCTGAAAACGCAGACGCATTATCAGCATTTTGTGCATAAATATTCACGCTAACAGCATCATCGTTAGCTTTGCCACGGTCTTTAGAACGAATGAAATCAATCCTGGCATGGGTAATCGTCGCATTCTTTGGAATATCTAAGTTGCTAAAACGCAATCCAACTAGTGTTTTGCCTCTATATTTAGTATCAGTGCTTTTCTCACTGTTACCCAGGGTCATTGATTTATCTGTGACCACAGTACCGGCAGTCATCGCTCTAGAACCAGCCCCATCGCCTCTAAATTCATAAGCATCATTTCCGTCTGAGGAAATTTGCTGTTTCACAGTATTAGCTTCTTCAAAATTACCGGCGACATTAATACCATTATCATCTTCATAAGTAATACGCAGCAATGGACTTTGATAAGGATATGACTTGGTTTTTGCGGTATAAAATTCCCTGTATCCTTCAGTGCTAGTATCAGGATCTCGGACCAATCTGAACGCCATAGCATTACCTGATGCCCATCCCGTTCGGTCAACCATTCCTTGAACCATTTCCGTCAGACTGGGCGTGGTATAGCTTTCACCTGTCAGCCAATTTTCACCAATTTCCCACTTGACAGAAGTATCTATCTTTGGAGGGAAATTATCACTAATGTAACGACTTGATTCTTGAAAACTGCCAGGATTATCAAGATCTACAGCTTGAATCAGTACATCTAAGGATTTAATGGCATTACTATTATTATATTCTTTTCCCGAAAATACAATTTGTGCGTTTTTAATAGTCTTACCCTGCGGCACAGCGACGGCTGGAAAACGCAGTCCAACAAGGGTTTCTCCCCAAGTTGAGCCACCCAGATACAGTTGGTCTTTAGTGGTTGCATAAACCGTGCCAACAACTTGTCTTCTTCCTGCAACCAAAATTTCAAGCGCATCATCAGCTTCAGCCGTAATTCGCGACTCAACAGTCTTACCAGGTCTCATATCGGTACCTGTACTGTGGACCGCTTCCAATACCAGACTATTAGTAGTCACATTGTGACTCGTTAGACCTTCTTCAGCATCATCGGCTGATGATAAGATACGTGAAGCCGTTTGTATAAAAGCTGTATCGGAATCGCCAAATATGTTTCTAGCAGATTCGTCAATATAAGTTATAGGAAAAAGCACCGGCACGACGGCTGAATCGGGTTCATCAGGAGCAGGCGAATCATAGGGCGGTTGTCCAGAAAAAACCATAAACCCTACATTGACATTGTGCATATTATCCAAATACTTAAGTAAGGCTTCCTGCATGCGTTCCATGCGAGTGCCACCTACATCATTGCCCTCAATGTCAAAATCATGGAGCCCCATACTTCCAGAGCGATCAAGCACAAACAATATATTAGGCCTGTTATTTTCATCTTCTAAATCGACTTGTCCCCGATAAAGAGATATATCATCACCATATCCGGGAAAAGATATACCCACTAATACTGTAACCAGTATAGCGATCAAAAAGGTGTGAAATTTTTTCATAACCTTAAATCTTATTTTCAGTTGTCAGTTGTCAGTTAATAGCTGCTTTGCAGCATTGCTAATTTAAATTTTAGGTGTAGCCTGACGCACACCCATACGTAACTCTGTGTGAGATGGATTTTGCAAGTCACCGGCACTTTGACCTTTAGAACGCATTTCAAAATAAACATATTGTATCTTGGTATGACTGTGAGCTTGTCTACCCATGTTTCTTTTCTGTTTAAAGCGACCTTTGTAATTGACCCCCGTAATAGTTGTTTTGACTGAAATACCTCGTTCATGATCCATGACAATGTCGGGAACACTCGTCCCCGGTAAAACACCTTTCTGCATCAATTCTGCCAATTCGTCTGCTCTACTTGGATCTGTCAACAAAAGACGACTTTGTAAAAGCCCTATTTCAGCGACTTGAAGTGCAACATTCCTTTCCTTGCTGTTAGCAGCTAGTTTAGTCTCCAGCATAGTACTTTCCATCGAACTTAGCCCCAAAAGAGTTAATATCAGTAGAAAACTCATCGCAATGATTAGTACCGTACCGCGCTGATTATTTCTAGTGTGCAGAGGTAAATTAGTGATTTTCATGATTGACTCCTGTTTATAATTTCATTGAGCTAAAATGAACCGACAAATTCGGAAACGGCTTGAACTATCCCTTCAGCTTTGGACTCCAAATAAAGGGCATCCTGGAGTTCAAAGCTTTAGCTTTTTCATTTCTTACATTGTCGTACTGTTATTTCTTAACATCACAGTTGTTGTAAAAATGATGCGACGTCGATGATCAATCGGAGCACCATTGGAATTGTAGGTGAGGTTTGGATCTAGAACATAAGTTCCTGTGTCTTCCTCCTGGTCTAAACGTTCTTTTATTGTATTTACCAATAAGGTAATGCGTACACTGATTACATTGTTCCAATTATTATTAACTTGAGTGCTAGTTTGATATTGATTGATAGCACCATCACTATCTGTATCTACACCATAACGAATTTGCATATTTTCTACACCCTGAATAAGTTCCTCTACATTTTCACTATTAGTGTCTAAGGGATCATTAAACTTCAAAGAACTATTACTGGCATTTTTATCTTTATCCCTAAATAGAGAAAACCCATCATCTGTAGCAGCAACAAAATAACGATAGGTGACCAAACGACCCAATTGAGCACCATAAGACTGATTACCATTGCTATAAGTTCTGACTAAACTGGTTTTCAAAGTAACCTGATTACTCGTATCATCAATACTTTCAACTTCATATCTATCTGAACCACCACAATCTGATGCAATAACTTGGTCATTTGGAAATAACTCTCCACGATTGGTGAAGGTAAACACTTTCTGACCTGCTTGCAATGGACTGGCATTTAAGGGTGCAGGCGACTCATGCAAGACTGAAAAGGCTGCTTGCTCACTATCTATAAAACTAACTAAGATGACATCAGAAGGATAAAGGTCTGTAACAAGATTAGCACGAGAAATGTTATCTTGCCCTTGCAATGGCGTGATATTGGTCGGTACTGTGCCAGAGCAACCAAAATAACCACTCATCCGTAAATGCTTGTTCAAAAACTCCATCGCAAAACGAGCATTTTCCTGTACTTGCGTTTTATCCTGTTGAACATTGTAAGTCCGTTTAGTATTAATCATAATGGTTGCGACTCCTAACATCAGCACCAAACTGATAGTCATAGCAATCATCAGCTCAACTAGGCTGAAACCATATAGCTTTTTCATCGTATTCATATTTGCATTACCCACCTGATTGTTTTAGTTTCACTTGCAGAATCACGTTCTTCTTCGCGTAATCGCCAGGTAATTTCAACATAATAGGTCACCACCTGATTAGGAACCGTACCAATGACCTGTGCTGAAATCACACCGGTTCCCCCGGGAATGCTACTTTCTAAACGATCATACCAATTTCCTAGGTCATAATCACGCAACTGTGCTGGTGTACATAAGCTGGTATCACAGTTTTGATTGACGGTTGGTTTAACATTTGCAACGTAACCATACTGACAAGTATTTATCCCATTTCCACAAGGTATAGGCTCAACATTACTTTTAGCAAAATTCACATTAGCTCGTATTTGGTCCATAATCTCATACGCCAGCATATTAGATTGAGTTTGCACATAAGCAGTAAAAGTAAATGCCTGCCCTTGTGACTGCAAGAAGGCAACTCCTAGCATCCCAATAGATAAGACTAATAGCACAATCAGTATTTCTAGTATGGTAAAGCCGTGTATCAGTGGATATGCTTTATTTATTTTTGGATTCATTATTTTCACCACTCTAAAAATTATTGACATTGAAAATCATCATTATTTACCATAGCAACACGACCGGTTATTCGTATTTCAATCTGACGACCCTTTTCATTGGAGCGATCATCGCAAATATTAAACTGAACAGGGCTGGTTACTGCTAATGCGGCATTCCCACGATAACCAAGCGTTTTTGGTTTTAATGAACTATCAACTTGTGCAAGCGATATAGCCTCAAGCGATATAGCACTAAAATCATCATTTTGAAGTTTAATGGTTGTTGCGCCGCTAAATCTAACTTCATGAAGAATTTCAGTATCATTAAGGCCATTATCTAAGAGTCCATCGCCATCTTGATCAACCCATATTGTCCAACCTTCACCCCAGTTATCTACTGCGATTGCCGTTATATATATCAAACCATTTTGCGTAATGGCTTCACTTCTGGTAAAGTTAAAAGTGGAAATCAACTTATCTGTACGTGAGCTTAATTGGTTATTCCGCAAAAATTCATGTATACTAGGAACAGCCATTGTAACTAAAATGCCCACGATGACTAAAGTCACTAGCATTTCTAACAGGGTAAATCCTAATTCTATTTGTTCTTGTATTCTCATTTTTTTTATATACTTAATGGTTAATGAGTTACCTATTATCCTATCCAGAAATGGCATGGTTATTAACCAGGATAATAACTTAGATTAATAGTGAACTACCGATTCATTTATATTAACAAAGGTTAACAATAGCAGCTATCATTAGCAATTATCATTTATTCAATCACTTTATATATACAATACCTTCGCTAATTTAAAAATTTAGCCATTTTCAAAAAAAGACTGATTTTTATTTTTAGTAAAATCAATAAGTGACAAATTGATGGATGCTCGAAATTGACGGTTTTTAAAATTTGGCGAAGGTATTGATTAATTAAATATATTAATTCGGTATTTTTTAATTCATAAATAGTTATCAGTCACGCATAATTTATGCACCACTAAACAAGATGATTTAAAAACATAAATCACAAAAACCTTAAATAACCTTATGTTTATTTATCAATTTTTGACATTCATTAAGGTTTATTCTAATTATGGTTCAAGTTAATGTTATTGTCATCTTTGAATAAGATAAATGGTGATATTTTTCTGATTAATGGTAAGAAATAAGGATTAATAACTTCCATAACTTTAAAATCAAGGTATTCGTTACTTATTGAATTCTTATTCCTAAGTGCTTATATAGATATTGCTGAAAAAATAAATTCACAAGCGAACACTTCAGTTCGCATAAATCTATTTATAGACACGGAGCTTTATCCCAAAATGACTTTCCTAAACATCTATACTTAACTTGTTATCAATAAATTAATTAATACTGAAATTAACTTAGGAATAAAACTTTAATAACTTAACAAATATTACAACCCAAACCTGACAGGTTTTGAAAACCTGTCAGGTTTTTCGGGCTTATTAAAGTTTTATTCCTTAGGTAACTCGCCAAAAATAATATACCAGGGTAACCTTCAGTGTTCTACTTGACATACCTTTCAGTCAGGCGTATTATATTCACTGTTCCGACAATGTCGGTCGTTTTTGGACTTTTTTACCACGTTTTTCAAAACGTTGGGACTATCACAGAATAATAGTCAAACATAAAGTTCTAAAAACGTTTAGTGGTTAGCCAGGACATAACTATATTGTTAAAAATTAATAAGACAGTAGGGTATATTTTATGCTATTATCTACAGATGAATGTCAAATTAGCATTACAATTATTAGGTGTACATCGTAGAACATTGTCTCGTTATGTAAAAGAATGAAAAAGGTTAGCTAAAAAGCGATGCAAAGAGTAGAACGTCATATCATAGTCGATTCAGATGCTTTAAATGAATTAACATTCAAAGCAAAAAACCTCTATAACGTGGCTAATTATGATATTAGGCAGACGTTTATATTCACGGGGCTAATGCCCAGTGAGTATGATCTAACCACCTTTTTTGCAAATATAAATCAGCCTGATTATAGAGCTTTGCCATTCGAGGCAAAAGTTTTTGTGGAGCAAAAACTTTTGCCTCGAATACAAACCAGTCAGCAAGTTATCAAATTGCTCTTTAAAAACTGGACCTCATACTTTGCAGCCATTCGTGAATGGAAAAAGAACCCATCAAAGTTTCACGGAAGAAAGCTACACCTCAAAAACTGACAATTTGGTGCTTGAACCTTTAAAAAAGCATGGCTCAAATCAGATCAAAAAACCCAGTTTGGGTAAACGTGTTAAGCGTGGATTGTTTCAATCTTCAAATGGGAGGTTAATAAATGCCGATTGCAATGGTGCAATTGGTATTGCTAGAAAAGTAGTCGGTGATTTGGCATTAAAGCCAATAATCGATAAGAGCATTGCGTTAATGCCAAGACATAGGTTTTCTTTCTGATGTTTTTAGGAAGATGATCGTAAATGTCTATAGATGTCCGTAGTAACTATGGAAATTATAACGTAAAAAGTCACCATCAGCTTTCATTAGGTGAGTGGATAAATTGTCAATAAAATTGTTATCTTATCCCAATCAAATTCACCATTAACCATTAATCATTAACAACTATGTTAGAAACTTTGCTTTTTACATCTGAATCGGTATCCGAAGGTCATCCTGATAAAATAGCAGATCAAATATCGGATGCCATTTTAGATGCACTATTAGCGCAAGATACTAAGGCACGAGTCGCATGCGAAACTTTAGTCAAAACGGGTATGGTCATCGTAGCAGGTGAGGTCACAACAGCAGCACCATTGGATATAGAAAATATTGTACGTCAAACAGTGAAAAAAATTGGCTATAACAGCTCAGAAATGGGTTTTGACTGGGAAACTTGTGCGGTATTATCAGCTATTGGAAAGCAATCTGCTGATATTGCTATGGGTGTAGATGAAACCGAAGCTCATGAGCAAGGTGCCGGTGACCAGGGATTAATGTTTGGCTACGCTACCAATGAAACCGATGTGTTTATGCCTGCACCTATTACTTATGCGCACCGTTTAATGATGCGCCATTCGGAAATACGCCATAATGGGAAATTGCCATGGCTACGCCCGGATGCAAAAAGTCAAGTGACATTCCGCTATCTTGATGGAAAACCGGTTGGAATTGATGCGGTGGTTTTATCAACTCAACATGCTCCGGAGATTGAAAATAAAGCCTTACACGAGGCTGTGATGGAAGAAATCATAAAACCGGTACTACCAGCATCATGGTTTGACAAAGAAACACGAGTATTTATTAATCCCACCGGTCGTTTTGTAGTTGGGGGACCCATGGGCGATTGTGGATTAACGGGGCGTAAAATCATTGTAGATACTTATGGCGGCATGGCGCGGCATGGGGGCGGTGCATTTTCTGGAAAAGACCCATCAAAGGTAGATCGTTCTGCCGCTTACGCTTGCCGTTATGTCGCCAAAAATATTGTCGCCGCCGGTTTAGCTCAACGCTGTGAGATTCAAGTATCTTATGCCATTGGGGTAGCTGAGCCCATGTCAATTCGACTCGAAACTTTTGGTACAGGCGTAATAGAAGAAGCGCGTTTGACCCAATTAGTGCGGGAACTTTTTGATTTACGACCACGCGGCTTGATATCAATGTTAGATTTACGGCGTCCTATTTACCAAGATACAGCAGCTTTCGGTCATTTTGGGCGTGAAGAAGAAAAGTTTACTTGGGAACGCACTGATAAAGCAGAAATGTTGCGTCAAGCTGCTGGTATTTAATTTTTAGCGACTCAGCTTTGAAATAAATTTCAAGGCTATAGCTTTTTAGAAAAATAAAAATTATAAGAAAGAACAGGTTTTGAAAACCTGTCAGGTCTTTAGACCAAAATATTTATCTGAAAGGGGGTACGAGCCAAGTCTGAATCAGTTAAAAACTCTCAAACGAAGAAGTTAGGTTTTATCATGACATGTTTTTAGAAAGCTGTCATGTTTGAACGAAGTGTTTTAGAAGTTATTTTGTGCACATTCCTAAAGCAGATTTCAATCCGATTGACTAAATTATATTATACACTGCTTGCCTTTGAGTTTCGTGAAAACATAAAAAGCTAAAATCTGCTAAAGCAAACTTCAATCCGATTGACTAAATTAACTGGCTTTAGACGGCGATAGTTTTCAGGCTTGAAATTTATACTTTGAAAAATTATTTCAGGCACGTTCCTAAATACAAAAATTTCAAATCGAAATTCGCATCTTTAGTGTCTGCCCTTACTTTCAAGATTATCAGGGCGAACCGTTCGTTATCGCCCTACAAAAATCCGAAAATTTAACCATGCGGAGTATAAGTAAGTAGGCATAAGTCTTTTAACATTTTCAGAAGGGGGTTGTTTTGGTAACCCACCAGTTCTAGCAACGGTGGATATAAAAACCTTGCCTACCCTATTAAATGTTAAGAAATTTTTGCGTACCGACTTATTAAAGTTGTTCGGATTGTACAGTTTGGTATTATCTTAATCTTATATTTTTGATAAAAAAATCCACATTTGTCCAACCGAACACTTCATTAAAAGACTTTTTCGATATCTTTTTAATTTTTCATTTGTTAGCTAGGAAATATAAGTGAGTACACAACCAATTGTCAATTTAGAACCTGATTATAAAGTGGCTGATATCAGCCTTGCTCAGTGGGGGCGTAAAGAAATTGCCATTGCTGAAACGGAAATGCCTGGCTTAATACAACTCAGGGAAGAATATACCGCTCAACAACCCCTTAAGGGTGCTTGCATTGCCGGTTGTTTGCACATGACGGTACAAACTGCTGTCTTAATTGAAACGTTAATAGCCTTAGGGGCGGAAGTTCGTTGGTCATCCTGCAATATTTTTTCGACTCAAGACCATGCCGCCGCTGCCATTGCTGATCAAGGTATCCCTGTATTTGCATGGAAAGGTGAAACTGAAGAAGAATTTTGGTGGTGCATTGAACAAACCATTTTTGGAACTGATGGTTGGCGACCCAATATGATTTTGGATGATGGCGGTGATTTAACCCAAATCATGCATGAAAAATATTCGGATTTGCTGAAAAATGTTAAAGGCATTTCAGAAGAAACCACTACTGGAGTCCACCGTCTTTATGAAATGATGGCTGATGGTTCATTGCAAGTGCCTGCCATTAATGTGAATGATTCGGTGACCAAATCCAAGTTTGATAATTTATATGGATGTCGTGAATCCTTGATGGATGGCATTAAACGCGCCACAGATGTGATGATTGCAGGTAAAACCTGTGTCGTCTTAGGTTATGGTGATGTTGGAAAAGGCTGCGCACAAGCATTTCGGGGTCTAGGAGCTACCGTCTGGATAACTGAAATTGACCCAATATGTGCTTTACAAGCTGCTATGGAAGGTTATCGCGTCGTGACAATGAAAGAAGCAGCACCTGTGGCTGACATTTTTGTAACAGCAACAGGCAATATCGGTGTCATCACGCATGAGCATACGAAGCAAATGAAGAATCAAGCCATCGTCTGTAATATTGGGCATTTTGATTCAGAAATTGAAGTGGCAGCTCTACGTGAATATCAATGGGAAAACATCAAGCCACAGGTGGATCATGTGATTTTTCCAGATGGTAAACGTTTGATAGTCTTAGCAGAAGGTCGTTTAGTTAATTTAGGTTGTGCCACCGGACACCCCAGTTTTGTTATGTCTAATTCCTTTACGAATCAGGTACTGGCACAGATTGAATTATGGATGCATCCTGATCGTTATGAAAAGAAAGTTTATGTGCTACCTAAAAATCTTGATGAAAAAGTGGCGCGTATGCACTTAAAACGCTTAGGGGCAAATTTGACCACTTTGACACCAGCACAGGCTAATTATCTGAATATATCAAAAGAAGGACCCTATAAACCGGAGCATTATCGCTATTAATGATTAATGATTATACTCCGCACGGTTAAATTTTTGAATTTTTGTAGGGGAAGTTAAAATGTAGGGTGGTTTCGAGGTTTGAGTTTTTTGAAGAACCTCCAAAAGTGTTGCCCACCCGACGAAAATCCGAAAACGTGACAACTCGGAGTATAATCATTAACCAACAAGACGAAGGCACATTGGTGCGGCATCAAAAACTATCAATTCCTAGTATACCGTTATCAGTTATCAGCGAATAGTTATCGGTAAACAGTTGATAGTTATCAGTTGCCAATGAACAATTATCAGTGAACAGTAAATAGCCCGTAAATATTTATTCATAAAATAATTGATAACAAATAACTGATAACTGAAATGAGCGTAGGCATTTTATTGATTACCCATGATGATATTGGCTCAAGTTTGTTAGTCAGTTTGCAAAAAATGTTGGGTGCCTTGCCCTTACCCGTGAGAGTTTTACCTATTCGTCATGAAGATGAGCCACTTGCATTTTGCTATCATGCGGAATCTCTTTGTCAAACTTTAAACGAGGGACATGGTGTGTTAGTGCTTACTGACCTGTTTGGTGCGACACCTTGTAATATTGCTTGTAGTTTAATTCATCATCATCGTGTACGAGTAGTAGCTGGAATCAATTTACCTATGCTGATTAAAATTATGAATTATCCATTAGCTGATTTAGATACTTTAGCTAGTAAAGCCCTTTCCGGTAGCTGTCAAGGGGTACTTGATGTTAATTCCGTTTTTAGTGAACAGTGTAATTGTGAATTGTAAATTTTCACGCAAAAGTTTTGGCGTGAATACTGATAACTGAATAACTGATAACTGACATGCTGAAACAAACGCTTACCATTATCAATAAATTAGGACTACATGCACGAGCCGCAACTAAATTGGTTAAACTTGCCTCCTCCTTTGAAAGTGCAATTCAGGTAAAACGCCAACAGCGCGAAGTGAATGGCAAGAGCATTATGGGTGTCATGTTGTTAGCAGCTGGTAAGGGGTGCGAGATTGAGTTGACTATCAAAGGTGCGGATGAAACCGAAGCAATGAGTAAATTAAGCGAACTAATACTAAGCGGTTTCGGAGAAGAAGAGTGAGCATAACTATACAGGGAATCGGAGTTTCTAAAGGTATTGCTATTGGCAAAGCTCATATCATCAGACATGAACCTATTGAAATCAATGAGTATTGCTTGCCGGAATACTTTATTGAAGAAGAAATCGCTCGGTTTGAGAATGCCCTAGCGATAGCACGTCAACAATTACAACGTATTCGTGCTAGAATTTCAACGGATAGCGTCGTTGATATTGCCACTTTTATTGATACCCATTTGTTAATGCTTGATGATAGCCTTTTAACAAGAGTTCCAATAGATTTAATCTATGAACACCAATGCAATGCTGAATGGGCTTTGAAATTGCAGTGCGATAATATCGTACAGATTTTCGATCAAATGGAAGATCCCTATCTAAGTGCCAGAAAAAGTGATATAGAACAAGTAATCGCTCGTGTTCAGCGCATTTTGCGTGGCTGTCCAGATACGACTAAAGAACCTGTTGACACCGATTTAGTTAATGCGATTGTATTAGCGGATGATTTAAGCCCCGCGGATACGGTGCTAATGCAACATCATGGTATTTTGGCATTTGCGACAGAATATGGAGGTACTACGTCGCATACTGCCATTTTAGCTCGTAGTTTAGGTATTCCTGCCATTGTTGGTTTGCGCCATGCTCGATCTTATATCCAGCCTAATGATACAGTGATTGTAGATGGGGGCGTGATTTTGGTTGACCCTGATGAACGTAGTTTGCATTATTATCAAGTACGAAAATCAGAAGTAAAACGTTACCGTGCTGCTTTAAGCAAAATCAAGAAATCTCCCAGTATAACCCGTGATGGTACGCATATTACCCTACATGTCAACATTGAATTTCCGGAAGATATGCTAGCGGTTAAACGTGTCGGTAGCTCTGGGGTCGGTTTATATCGGACGGAGTTTTTATTTATGAATCGACAGAAGCCCCCTGATGAAGAAGAACATTTTGAGGCCTATAATCAAGTTATTGAAGCTTTAAAAGGCGGTCCTGTCACAATACGCACACTTGATTTGGGAGCCGATAAGCAATTTGTTGATAGCCGGTTCCATGATGGATTATTAGCGACTAATCCAGCCCTGGGCCTACGGGCTATACGCCTCTGTTTGAAAAAGCCACAGTTATTCAAGCCACAATTGCGGGCTATTTTGCGAGCTTCGGCTTTGGGTCAAGTGCGTATGATGATTCCTATGGTATGTGGGATTCAAGAAGTCGTACAAGTTCGTCTTTTGATTGATGAAATTAGAACGGAACTCCGAAATAAATCAATTAAATTTGACCCCCAAATGCCTTATGGTATTATGTTGGAAGTGCCTGCAATTGCCCTTTGTACTGATTTAGTGGCACCTTTAGTCGATTTTTTATCTTTGGGTACCAACGACTTAATTCAATACACCCTAGCGATTGATCGGGGTGATGAAGTGGTGAACTATCTTTATGATCCTCTCCATCCGGCTGTTTTACGTTTAATCAAAATGAGTATTGATGCTGCTAAAAAAGCTGGCAAACCGATTAGTATCTGTGGTGAAATGGCTGGTGATTGCCGCTATGTACGGCTTTTACTTGGATTAGGATTACGTTCATTCAGTGTTAATCCCGAGGCTTTTTTGGAGGTTAAACAAATTATTATTAATAGTGACATAAAAAGTTTAGCACCGCTGGCTGATAAAATGCTTCTTGCAACTTCTCATTCTGAGATGGCTAATATTTTGTTAAGGATTAATGATTGTTAGTTTTTTGCCTTTCTGCTCCTACCATTCATGAACCTATCCGGCTCTATTCAATTTTTTCAAAAATCGTATTTTTAAAATTAAAAACGAATAGGGCCGGATAGGTTCATAAGTAGGGGCGAACCTCTGTGTTCGCCCTTTTTTAGTTACTCTTAAATCTAACAGTCCTTTTCAAGATATGCACGATTAACCCATCCTTCAATGTCCTTATATTTAATCGCTACCCAACGTGACTTTCCAACCGTTTTTTCAGCCCCAGTCATTTGGATATCGATGCCATTATAAGGAATAGCACCTACTTTTTTGGAATTTAACTTCGGTGTAGAACGTATCCAAAGCATATCATCCTCTTTCACCTTAAACACACGATAATAACATTCGCTTGGTGCTGATATCCGCAGACGTTGTCCCATTGACAAGTTGTAAGGCGATTGTAGCTGGTTCCAACCCGCTATCTCACCCACTTTATAACCATAGCGTTGGGAAATACTATAAAGTGTATCCCCTGATACCACCGTATGATAACGGTTATCAGTTACCGTGGCTGCGGTCATCAATTGATGACAATCATCACTTAAATAAGCCCGATTGACCCATCCGCCTGATTGCTGGTATCGGATAGGTACCCATCGTGATTTTCCAATTTGAATGTCCGGTCCGGTCATTTTGATCCCCACAGCATGATATGGAATCGTACCTATTTCCCTGTATTTCACCGCCGGTCCAAAACGCATGACGAGTACATCACCTTTTTGTACTGATACTACCTGATGAAAACATGCCTCATTTGAAAATGTTGTGGGTGATTGATAAACAATCAAAATCGTTACCATAAACATGAATACGCTTTTTAAATAGCTCATTCATTCCTCCTGCTGTTGGTAAATTAAAGTATAGATATCCAGATAAATTTCAGCGAGTCTTTAGCCCTATAGTCTGCTAATGCAGATTTTAGTTTTCAGCCTTGCAATATGATAATCTTAATGTTTCATTAAATCAAGTATCATTTTTTGCGTTTTCCAATTATAAATTCAATTGAGTGCAGTTGCTCTTTTGACAATTGATATTTTTATCTTTTAAATACAATAATTTAGAGCTTTTTTATGTTAAATGATTTAGTTATTGCCCAGGTAAGCGATTTACATATTGGACCCTCAGATGCTTTATATAGAGGTGTCAGAATACGTCAAAAATTTCTGGATGTTTTACAAGCACTTGCCAAAAAACCATTAGATTTATTGATATTATCAGGCGATTTATCCGCGACTCAGGGTGAGCCGGAAGCATACACCTGGATAAAACAAGTTTTAAGCGATTTTCCCTACCCTTATCTCATTATGGCAGGTAATCACGATCATGTTGAACGCATGACACTCGCCTTTTGTTTACCAGACAGCGATGTATCAGAAGGTATGTTATATTACAGTCGAATGATTTCCAACAAGCTATTGCTATTTTTAGATAGTTCCCCTTACCGTATTGCTAGACGGCAATTGAAATGGTTAAAATCAAAACTCACTAACTATCATAAACCTGTCTTATTATTTATACACCATCCACCGCTATTATGTGACTGTCAGTTTATGGACGATCATCATGCTTTGCTGAATATAAGGGAAGTCTGGAAAGTATTCGATAAATTACCACAAATTCAACATATTTTTACAGGGCATTACCATGCCGCAAAAACGGTTACCAAAAAAAATAAATTTATTCATCTAACACCTTCAACGATTTTTCAAATTGATATGGAAAAACCTTATTTCGCTATTGAGCATACCAGGCCTGGTTGGCGCATCATTCATTGGGGGGAGGAAATACGGACTTATGTGGAATATTTATAGAATAATGCTTATCGACGTACCAATAATGTGTCCGATAAAACATAATTGGCAATATACTCACGTATCCCCTCATAAATAGCTTGAGCAAGCTGACGACGATAATTAATATCACTTAATTTTTGCTCTTCCCTGGGATTAGAGATAAAACCCGTTTCGATTAATATAGAAGGTATATCGGGTGATGATAATACCATAAAATTAGCTCGCTGTAGTTGAGAGGCGTGAACTTTACTCACGCTTTGAAGTCGTTTTAATACACTTTGACCAACATAAGCACTCGCTTCTAACGTGCTCAACATAGAAAGGTCAAGCAGAACCTGAGCCAGTAGTTTATCTTTATCGTTCAGGCGGATTCCACTTATTAAATCAGCAGCATTCTCCTTTTCGGCTAACCACCTTGCCATCTCACTACTCGCACCATGGTGCGATAGTATGTAAACTGATGATCCCTGTACTTTGATATCATCCGGATAGGCATCGGCATGGATGGAAATAAATAAATCTGCTTGATATTGACGTGCCAATTGAATACGTTTGCGTAATTTTATAAAGTAATCGCCATTACGAATTAACACTCCACGCATTCCTGGTGTTTTAGCGACCAAAGCCGCTAATTCTTTAGCTATCGCTAATACGACATCTTTTTCCAGTGTACCTCCAAGCCCTGAAGCGCCAGAATCAATACCTCCATGCCCCGCATCAATGGCTATTACAATATCACGTTTACTTCGCGGTGTTGGGCTTGACTTCATAAGTGAAATAGGCACTCGTGAAGTTTGGAAAGTCGCTATTTCCAAACTTCGCGATTTTTTCGCTTTGGAATTCAAATTTAAAGTATTAATTTCTATTACCAGGCGATGACCATTAGTCTCGTCAGGTTTAAGTAAAAAACTTTTTGTACGCACAGGTGTTTTTAAATCTAATACCACTCGTAAATCTTTTTGATGACGGGGTGCACTACGGATTTTTTTGACTAATGTTTCGTTATAAGGAAGTTGTAATTTTCTGAGCAATTTAGTATTTTTTAAATCAATAACCAGGCGATGAGGGATTTTGAGCGTAAAAATATTATGAGTTACCGGGATAGCGTCAAGTTCAAAAACTAAGCGCATTTTTTGAGCCGTTGGCTTAAAAACACGCATATCAAGCAACTGTACCTGCTTTGCTAAACAGGATAAAGAAAGTATTAACGATAAAAAGGTTATAAATAAGCGCATTTTTAAGTCAATTATCAGTTATCAATTATCAGTTATCAATTATCAGTTTAGAAATAACCTATTCCCAACTCAATATGTACTATATAAAGAGGTTCTTGCAAAACTCATGTCACGAGGGCAGACCACCGCGACTACCCCTACAAAACATCACGTCTTATCGGATTGTAGGGGCGGACTTTCGTTATCGCCCTCGTTTTCATCCATGAGTTTTGCAAGTGCGTCTAAATTAATAGACTTAAATTAGAGCATATTAGCTCATGAAGCAAACTGGCTCTAATTAAACGAGTTTACTATCAAAAACTTATATTTTATGGCATAACGAATTTCAAATAGGTTATAATAATTAGGCTATAGTGCAAAATGATTGCCGTAAGTATGAATTCTAAGGGCTAAAAGCTAAAGTCGTTTAAAACCGACAAACCCATTGCCGAGTATTTTAAAGGGTAATCTTAATCAATCTTTGCGTATACATAAAAAAATTTTGGGAACTCGCCAAAAGAATATTGTTGTATACTTTAAACTGCTTAAATATGGCATGTTATGTAGGGTGGGCAAGTTTTTTTGTGCAACGGCAACCGTTTAAAAAAAAAAGTCCAAAAATTACCCATTAGTAGTATAGAAACAATCCATTGTGGTTGCCCTGAGTAGTTACCCATTTTCTGAGTCAAATTAAAAATCAATCTGAAAATAGAATTAAAATGATAAACTCATTAGTATCACGAAATCAACTATAGAATAAAAATATGTCTGACTACCTAATTGCACCCTCTATTTTATCAGCCGATTTTGCCCGTTTGGGGGAAGAAGTAACTGATGTTTTAGCTGCCGGTGCTGATATTGTTCACTTTGATGTGATGGACAATCATTATGTTCCTAATTTGACTATTGGTCCGTTAATTTGTGAAGCACTGCGTAAGCATGGTATCACGGTACCGATTGATGTGCATTTAATGGTAAAACCGGTGGATCGTATTATCCCCGACTTTGCAGCAGCAGGTGCCACCTATATTACATTTCATCCAGAAGCCAGTGAACATATTGATCGTTCATTACAATTAATACGAGATGCCGGTTGTCAATCGGGGCTGGTTTTTAATCCTGCTACGCCTTTGGACTATTTGAAATATGTCATAGACAAAGTAGACATGATATTGTTAATGTCTGTCAATCCCGGTTTTGGCGGGCAGTCTTTCATTCCTTTTACCCTCGAAAAATTACGCGAAGCGCGTCAAATCATTGACAACAGCGGTCATGATATTCGTTTAGAAGTTGATGGTGGGGTAAAAATCAATAACATCCGTGAAATTGCCCAAGCCGGTGCTGACACCTTTGTTGCCGGTTCAGCCATTTTTAATACAGAAGATTATAAAGCCACCATTGCTGCTATGCGTTCTGAATTAACTCAAGTTTAATTGTTAATTGTTAATTGTGAATGAAAAAAATGATATTACCTAATCCCCAACTCATATTAATTGATTTAGATGGTACTTTGATAGATACAGTACCTGACTTAGCGAACGCGGTTGATGGTATGATGTCTCAACTGTGTTTACCACACAGGGGAGAAGAACAGGTTCGGCATTGGGTGGGCAATGGTATTGAACGCCTGGTTAAACGTGCCTTGCTTAATCAATTGGAAGGAGAGCCTGATGATAAGTTATATCAATCAGCCATCTCCTACTTTAATGAACTCTATGTACAATGCAATGGTGAACAAAGTGTACTATTTCCAGGGGTACGCGAAGGATTGGATTGGCTTAAATCGCTAAACTATAACCTAGCTTGCATTACTAATAAGGCAGGGCAATTCACAATACCTTTGCTAAAAGCATTAAATTTGTACGATAATTTTAGCCTCGTGATAAGTGGGGACACTTTGCCAAAAAAGAAACCTGATCCTTTACCTTTACTTCATGCCGCTGACTTTTTTCAAGTAGAACCGCACCACGCTCTTATGATAGGTGACTCTATTAATGATGTACAAGCTGCACGAGCGGCGGGATTTCAAATTTTATGTGTCAGTTATGGCTATAATCATGGTTTGGATATTCGCCAGGCTAAACCTGATGTTGTCATTGATTCATTAAATGAATTATCTTCCGTTTTCCGTGAGCAATGAACTGTGTATAGTTAGCCAGAAAAGTTTTGTCCCTGCTACAAAACATGGCAGGTCTTGGCTAAAACTTATCTGGACATCTATATAAGTGATTAATCTTGAAATAAATTTCAGGGCTAAGGGCAAAGCTGAGAGTTTGTAGGGTGGGCTGTAAAAAATACCTTGCACCTACATTTTAACTGATAACTGATAACTAATAACTGACAACTAATACATGACACCTGAACAATTTACCCAATTAGCCGCCGAAGGCTACAACCGTATCCCTATACAACGAGAAGTTTTAGCTGATTTAGATACCCCCTTAAGTGCTTATTTAAAATTAACTAAAGGACAACCCTATTCTTACTTATTTGAATCGGTACAAGGCGGTGAAAAATGGGGGCGTTATTCAATCATTGGGCTACCCGCTCATACAGTGGTGCGGGTTTATGATCATAATATTTCAGTCTATCAAGGTAAGGTCGTATCGGAACAAATACAAACAATTAATCCCTTAACCTGGATTGGAGAATTTCTAGCACGTTTTCGGGTACCTAAATTACCGGATTTACCCCGCTTTTCCGGCGGCTTAGTGGGCTATTTTGGCTATGACACAGTGCGTTATATTGAACCCGTTTGCGCCAAAGGTAATTTAAAGGATCCTTTAGAAACCCCCGATATTCTACTCATGCTTTCCGATGAAGTCGTCGTATTTGACAATATAAAATGTAAATTACATCTAATCGTACACGCCAACCCCTCAGAAACGGATGCCTTCGCATTAGCACAGCGACGCTTAAATACTCTCGTAGCGCGTTTACGTGAAAATGAGCCAGTAACCTATCATACTCCAGAAGGCAAGCACATTAAAGAATGCGACTTTAAATCCGGTTTCAGCCGCGTCCATTATGAACAGGCAGTACAACGTGCGAAAAAATATATTGTAGATGGCGACATTATGCAAGTCGTACTATCGCAACGCCTCAAAATAGCCTGTGAAGTACCCCCTTTAAATATCTATCGTGCATTACGTCACCTTAACCCTTCACCCTATTTATATTATTTAAATTTAAATGAATTTCAAATTATCGGGTCTTCCCCAGAAATCCTAGTACGTTTAGAAGAGCAACAAATTACAGTACGGCCCATTGCTGGGACCCGCCCGCGGGGCCATGATGAAACGGAAGATAAAGCTTTAGAAAAAGAATTACTAAATGATCCCAAAGAATGCGCTGAACACCTCATGCTAATTGATTTAGGCCGAAATGACGTAGGGCGGATCGCACAAATTGGAACGGTGCAACTCACTGAAAATATGAACGTCGAACGATACTCCCATGTTATGCATATCGTCTCCAATGTCATTGGACAATTAAAGCGAGATTTAAATAGCATAGATGTCCTTAAAGCCACGTTTCCCGCCGGTACGCTAACAGGCGCACCCAAAATACGGGCGATGGAAATTATTAATGAATTAGAACCCATAAAACGAGGTATTTACGGGGGGGCCATAGGCTATATGACCTGGCAAGGCAATATGGATACCGCCATCGCGATTCGCACTGCGGTCATTAAAAATCAAAAACTACATATACAAGTTGGGGCAGGGATTGTCGCGGATTCTGTGCCAGCTAAAGAATGGGAAGAAACCATGAATAAAGGACGTGCTATATTTAAAGCAGTCGCTTTAGCGCACAAAGGACTCTAAATCAATTATCCGTGAAAATCAGTTAAAACTTCTCAAATTCATAAATAAATCTTATGTATAGAAATAAACTATGTTATTAATGATAGACAACTACGATTCATTCACCTATAATTTAGTACAATATTTTGGTGAAATAGGAATAGAGAGCAAAGTATGTCGAAATGACGAAATTAGCTGTGAAGATATAAATACACTTGCCCCACAATATATAGTTATATCGCCTGGTCCTTGTACACCTAATGAAGCAGGCATATCTATTGCAGCTATTCAAACCTTTGCGGGAAAAATACCAATACTTGGTGTCTGTTTAGGACACCAATGCATAGGGCAAGCTTTTGGAAGTAAAATTGTACATGCGGAACAAGTTATGCATGGTAAAACTTCTTCAATTTATCACACTGGCACGGACTTATTTACAGGCATTAATAATCCGGTAAAGGCAACCCGTTATCATTCATTGGTTATCTCACCAGCTACCTTACCAGATACTTTAAAAATAACAGCCTGGACTGATGATGATAAAAAAGAAATTATGGGCATACAACATAAAACATTACCCATTTATGGGGTACAATTTCACCCGGAATCTATACTCACAGAACAAGGGCATGCATTGCTCAAAAATTTTTTAATGATTAATGACTATTCAGTCATGAATTCTAAAGCCAAAAACAGTTTGGCAAGAGCTTCTCAATTATTAAATTAACAATTAACAATTAACAATTAACAATTAACAATTATTAATGGCTGTTTCAAATTTAAAAATCATCCTCACTGGGCTTCCACGTCGATTAGTGACAAGTGGCCTTCTGGATGAAGAAGCCGCAGAAAAAGCGTTTGACAAATCACGCACGACGCGCACATCTTTTGTCAGTTATGTGATCGAGCAGAAACTAGTTGGCAGTCAGGAGCTTGCCCTGGTTGCCGCCGAAGAATTTGGCTTTCCCCTGGTTGATATTGAAAGTATTGAACTTGATCCAGAATTAATTAAAAGCTCAATTAGCCAAAAAGCCTTAATAAAAAATCAAGCTCTTCCAATTTTTAACCGAGGCAATCGCCTGTTTGTTGCGCTATCCGATCCGAGCAATCCAGATACGATTAAAGAAATTCAATTTCATAATAAAAAACCCACTGAGCCTATCCTAGCAGACGAAGTAAAATTACGAAAGGTTATTGAACGTGCTCTTGAATTGTTCGATGACGGCATGAATGATTTAGGAGATGAATTAGAGGATATTGAATTTGAAGGTAGTGAAGCTGATGAAGAAGAAGATGATGAATCAACTGATAAAGAAGATGATGCCCCCATCGTCAAATTTGTCAACAAGATGCTATTTGATGCCATCAAGATAGGGGCATCCGATTTACATTTTGAGCCTTATGAAAAATATTACCGTGTTCGATACCGTATTGATGGTATGCTAAGAGTGGTTGCGAATCCCCCAATAACAGTATCTCGTAAAATAGCGGCTCGTATTAAAGTCATGTCACGCCTTGATGTTTCAGAACGACGAGTCCCTCAAGATGGACGTATCAAATTTAAAATTTCGGCTAAAAAATCAATAGACTTTCGCGTTAGCACCTGCCCCATTTTATGGGGGGAAAAAATAGTGATGCGGATACTAGACTCCTCAGCAGCCAACTTAAATATTGAAATTCTTGGCTATGAAGACGAACAAAAACGCTTATACGTGGAAGCCCTGGCGAACCCTTATGGTATGGTCCTCGTCACGGGTCCGACCGGCAGCGGTAAAACAGTTTCCCTTTATACGGGTATTAATATTCTCAATCAGGAAGGGGTTAATATTTCGACAGCTGAGGATCCGGTAGAAATTAATTTACCGGGTGTTAATCAGGTACAAATTGATGAGAAAACAGGGATGACCTTTGAGAAAGCTCTCAAAGCTTTTCTACGACAAGACCCTGATATAATATTAGTGGGCGAAATTCGGGATATAAATACCGGCGGCATTGCCATTAAGGCAGCGACCACCGGCCACATGGTCATGTCTACTTTACATACTAATGATGCGCCACAAACCCTTACCCGCATGGTAGATATGGGCATCGCACCGTTTGCTATTGCCACCGCTGTCAACCTCATCATGGCACAACGCTTATGTAGGCGGCTATGTAGCTGCAAAGTGGAAGTCAAACCCCCCGACTATACCTTATTGGAAGCCGGTTTTAAGCAAGAAGATTTGGAAAACTTAAAACTATATGGTCCCCGGGAAAATGGCTGTGATAAATGTGGTGGCTTAGGATACAAGGGACGGGTAGGTATATACCAAGTGATGCCCATATCTGAAAAGATGAAACGCATTATTATGGAAGGAGGTAATGCCATTGCTATAGCTGACCAAGCCCGCAAAGAAGGTATCCCGGACCTACGTGAATCAGGCCTCAAAAAAGTAAAAGATGGCTTAACATCCTTAGCTGAAATTAACCGAGTCGTCACTAAAGAATAACTTTATCAGTTATCAATAATGGGAATTTTTGAATTGGGAATGGTTAATTAGAATATTAACCATTAACCATTAACCGTTAACCATTACTTCAAGATTATGGCAGCAAAATCCGATATCATGTTTGTCTGGGAAGGCAAAGACAAAAAATCAGGAGATAAACGTAAAGGTGAACTCTCCGGTAAGTCCGAAGCCGCAATAAAATCTGCCCTGCGTAAAAAAGATATACTTCCAACTAAAGTTAAGAAAAAACCCAAAGCACTCTTTGGGGGGGACGGTCCCCCCATTGAAAGCAGCGACATAGCTTTATTCGCTCGTCAAATGTCAACAATGATGATATCTGGAGTACCCCTACTTCAATCGTTTGACTTAGTAGGACAAGGCCATGACAAGCCATCCTTTCAAAAATTAGTCCTAACAATCAAAGCCGATATAGAAGCGGGGGGGACCATGGCTGATGCATTGCGTAAACATCCAAAGTACTTTGACGACCTATTTTGCAACCTAGTTGATGCAGGCGAACAAGCCGGTATTTTAGAATCACTCTTGACAAAATTAGCGGTTTATCAAGAAAAAAGCGAGTCGATGAAGAAAAAAATCAAAGGTGCTCTATCCTATCCTATGTCAATTATGAGCGTCGCCATGATTGTCAGTGCAATTCTACTTATCTATGTCGTACCTGTATTTAGTGATATGTTTGAAAGCTTTGGAGGAGAACTGCCTGGCTTAACACAAGTCGTCGTCATTATGTCAGATTTTATGACCGCCAATTGGTATTATGTCTTTGGCGGCATTTATGCCGTCCTTACCATTTTTAAACAAGCTAAAAAACGTTCAGTTGCATTTCAAAACTTTTTACAAAGATTTTCACTTAAACTTCCCCTATTTGGAGAGCTACTCACTAAGTCAGCCATAGCACGTTTCACTCGCACCATGGCAACCATGTCTGCTGCAGGAACCCCCTTAGTTGAGGCAATGGACTCAATTGCCGGAGCCACCGGAAACATAGTATTTTATGAAGCTACCATGGCTATTAAAAAAGAAGTTTCAACGGGTGTCCCCTTAGCGGAAAGTATGCGTAATGTTGGCGTATTTCCCAATATGTGTGTGCAAATGACTCAAATTGGTGAAGAATCGGGTGATCTTGATAAAATGTTGAATAAAGTAGCCGACTATTATGAAGAAGAAGTAGACGGACTCGTTGAAGCACTTTCGGGGATGATGGAACCGATGATTATGGCATTCCTGGGTGTCGTGATTGGTGGACTCGTTCTCGCTATGTATATGCCTATATTTAAAATGGGAGAAGTCATTTAATCATTTATTAAAAAATGATTAATGAAGTTGTTGCAATTTGTCAATAAAAAATAATATGAATCTATTTACTTATCTAGCCACTGAACCTCAGCTATTGTTCCTATTTGTTGGAATATTAGGGTTAATTATCGGAAGTTTTCTGAATGTCGTTATTTACCGTTTACCCATTATGATGGAACGGCAATGGCATCAGCAATGTGCAAAAATACTAAACGTATCAGTAAAAATACCCACTGACCCCTTTAACTTAAATCAGCCACGTTCCCATTGCCCCCATTGTGGACACACCCTTAAAGTCTGGGAAAACATACCCATCATTAGCTATATTTGGCAACGTGGTCAATGCACCACTTGTCATAAAAGCATTTCACCACGTTACCCGCTAATAGAAATCGCCAGTGCCATATTAGCATTGTTTACTACTTGGCATTTTGGAATCGGCTGGCCTTTGATAGGCGCATTAATTTTCACTTGGGCACTCCTAGCCGCCAGTATGATAGATTATGATCATCAATATTTACTAGATGACATCACACTACCCTTACTCTGGCTCGGATTACTATGTAACTTATTTGGCTTGTACACCGATATAGAATCCAGTCTGATAGGTGCGATGGCTGGCTATCTAAGCTTATGGACGGTATTTTGGCTTTACAAAATCATCACAGGCAAAGAAGGCATGGGCCAAGGAGATTTTAAACTACTCGCACTGCTCGGTGCCTGGATGGGCTGGCAAGTTTTACCAGTCATTATATTACTATCCTCACTCGTCGGCACCAGCGTCGGCCTCACACTCATTATAATGCGGAATCACGATAAAGATGTACCCATACCTTTTGGTCCCTACCTAGCCGGTGCCGGTTGGATCAACTTACTCTGGGGACAGCAACTCATTGAGACCTATTATCTATGGACATACCCCTAAAAATTGGACTCACCGGCGGCATCGCAACCGGAAAAACCACCGTTTCTAAACTATTTGCAATACGGGGAATACCGATCATAGACGCTGATGAAATTGCCCATCAAATCGTAGCCCCAGGACAGCCAGCCCTTAAACGCATTATTGAAATTTTTGGAAGTATTATGATCGGTACCGATGGTAAACTGAATCGCACTAAACTACGTGAACACATCTTTGCAAATTCAGAACAACGGCTACGTTTGGAAGCCATATTACACCCTGCCATCCGCGAAATCATGCTCGCTAAAACAAGGGCAATAAAGAAACCGATATGTATACTCAGTATACCTTTACTTGTGGAAACCCAACAAGTTGAACTCGTGGACCGAGTGCTCGTAGTTGATTGTCCCGTTGCCTTACAACGCGAACGCTTAATAAGTTGCAGAGGTTTGTCCCTTTTGCAAATAGAACAAATCTTGAAAGCGCAAGCTAATCGAAATACAAGACTTGCCATCGCAGACGATATTATTTATAATGATGCAGACTATAAAGAATTAGAAGAACAGGTCATAAAAATGGTCCAAAAATACAGGACCATTCCAAAAAATAAACCATAAGGCGACCCAAAAAGTCCAAACGAATGAAAAAGCCAAAAAGTTCAATTGAAGGGCAATATTATTTTTTGGAATGGGCCTAAATACGATTCATTATTTCAACAAATGAAAAAGGTAATATACGAACACCCTCTCAATGAACGCATTAGAAGTATATTGCGAATAGAAAATTTATTGCACGGTGTCTTATACCACATCAAGGGACCCACTGAATGGGATAGTCGTGCGGTTATCAAAAACTTAATTGAAATTTTAGATTTCACTAACCGCTTTGATTACAAAATAGAACTTATAAAACAGTTAGAACTTCATCGAAAAGTATTAGAACGTTGGCTGCGTACCCCTGAAATTGACACCGAACGCTTAGCCAATCTTATAAAACAAAACGATGCCGTGATAGCAAAATTAAAGCAAATTGTAGAACCACTAGAACAAAGTTATTCTGCTCACGAACTCATCCAAATAACACGAAAACGGAGTACCATTAGTGGTGGTAATAGCCGCTGCGACTTGCCTGGTTATTACTATTGGCTACAAAAGAATCCTAAACAGCGTCAAAAAGAACTCAATGAATGGCTTATCCCACTAGAACCACTCAGATCGGCAGTTGACTTGGTATTGTATTTGACACGCAATCATGCAGCGATGAGTACCCAAACGGCTCTCGGTGGCTTTTATCAAACACAATTAGTCGAAAATATGAATTATCAAATGATACAAGTCGCATTGCCATTAGAAAACCCTTGCTATCCAGAAGTTAAAGGGGGGAAACAACGCATCACGATCCGTTTTCTTGAAATGATTGATGCTAAAATGCAAACGGAGCAAACGGAAGGAGATGTTCACTTTGATTTAACTTATTGCATGGCATAATGAAACTTTTGAAAACCTGAATAATGATAATATTCAGTATGACTAAGAATGCCTTTTAATAAAGGGCAGGTACACAGGTTTGCTCCTATTACAAAATCCAGCGTATTCAGAGGCTGTAAGGGGTACATAACTGTTCACCTTGCTTAATTTATCTGTCTAGTACCACGCGCCGTTAATATTACGGTTCATAATTGTAGCCTGTACCTTGATTGATGTTGATATGAATATACCTTCGCCAATTTAAAATAGACATTATACATTATACAGATTTAACGTAACTTATTGATTTACTTAAAATTTTTATTTTGGTAAAGCTAATGAAATCAAGCACTTAAATTAAATCGGTATAATGTCTAATGTTAGCTATTTCCAAAAAAATACTGATTTTTATTAAAATCAATAAGTTACAAATTTACTGATGCTTGAAATTGACGAGTTTTATAATTTGGCAAAGGTCTTGTAATTAGGAATCACTTATTATTAAAATAATAAAACTAAGGAAAAAGCATACCCTCTGCATATCCTACTCTATGCAGACATCATCCGCCTTAGAATAATAATTATAGCTAAAGTCGGCTTTAGCCGACTGATGTGTGCATAGAGTAGCTGCATACCCTAGTCATAACCTATTGATTTTACTGATAAATGATAATTGAAAATTGAAAACTGAAAACGTACAGAGGTATCCTGAATGTCGAATAAAGTCTTTCAAATAACCCTATTTGGGTTAGCAACCAATGAGCAAAATACATTAGGCAGCATATTTAAACTCGCAGCCTCACGTAACCGTCAATATGCTATAGTGAACCCATCAGAACGAACAACGGCTGAAATTGTACTGGTAGATATTGATGATGCCAATGCACTCAACCAGTGGCGTAGTTTTAGCGTACATAACAGTCAAATCCCAGTGGTAAAAGTGACCAAAACCGCGCCCGATGAAAGTCGTCATGAAATCTATCTACGTCGGCCCTTAACCTTGAAACGGGTACTTGAAACCCTTGACAAAGTCACGATTGATAAAATCAATTTTGTCCCAGAATTGGTCGTGGGAGGTGAAGAAGTACGAAATGAAGAAGCGCACGCCGCTTTATCAGATGCCGCAAAATTTGCTGAAAAAGCATCACCGACCGGGATTAAAGCCCTAGTCATCGACGATGCCTTATCAGTACGCAAAGCCATGGAAATTCAACTGAAATTCTTTGGCATGGCTATTGATTTTGCCGAAACAGGTGAAGAAGCATTGGAATATATACAAAACCACACTTATGACATAATATTCTTAGACTTGATGCTTCCCGGTATTGACGGCTACCAAGTCTGTAAGAAAATTAGAACGCATAAAACTTCTAAAAGTACCCCCGTAATCATGTTAACCGGAAAAGGTTCACGCTTTGATAAACTCAAAGGCACGATGGCCGGTGCAAACGAATACTTAACAAAACCAGTTGAACAAGAACAATTAAAAGAAGTGATTAAAAAACACTTGCCTAACAGCACCCCACACACCTAATTAATCGTGAGGAAAATAGTATCATGTCCATCAATAAAATCCTGGTTGTTGACGATTCCACTGTGGATCGGATGAATCTCCAAAATATTGTATCAGAAGCCGGCTATACCGCTATCCAAGCCAGTTCAGGTGTCGAAGCCATAGAAAAAGCCGCTACTGAACAGCCAGATATCATCTTTATGGATGTCGTCATGCAAGAAATGGATGGCTATCAAGCTTGCCGGGAAATCAATCACCATGATTCCACCAAAGACATACCCATTATCTTTGTCACCAGCAAAGGTCAAAAAGCGGATCGCCTTTGGGCCGAAATGCAAGGTGGAAAAGCCTTGATACAAAAGCCTTACACACCTGATCAAATTATTGAACAAATAAATCAGTTCAAATAGAGTCTTCTAAACCATTATTCGGATTATAGAAAACCGAAAACACTGAATAGGAACGAGTATAAAATCTCCCCTAAAAAATAACGATAGGAACGTGCCTGAAATCACTTCGACAACTTTAGGGTTGGAGCAATGGATTACCCCTACTATATCTCAATTGATGTAGGGGCAAGACTGCATACGACTCTAGTTATTTTATGCTCATTTCTAACTGAACTTACCCATTAACCACTAACGACTAATATGCGCACATACCTTATACCCCTATTACTACTCATAAGTGGGTGTGATTTCTTAGCAAACCTCAGCGGAGAAAACCAAGCTAAATCCGAATTTGCCACACTCAAAACCCAGCATTCCCCACAACTCACCTTCGCGGTCGCACCTCAAATTGCATGGATGCCTTGGTATTTAGGTCATGAAGAAAACATTTTTCAACAAAATGCGACCAAATACGATGTACGATTTGAATTTATATCTGACAACTACCAAGAAACAATCGACTTATTTATATCCGAAGATGTCCAAGCAGTGGCCATTACCAATATTGACGCAATAGCTCAATTGGTACAGCGAGATATTGAAGCCGATGTGATATTGATCATGAACCAAAGTGCAGGCAATGACGCAATCCTATTGCCAGCCAGTATAGAAACCAATGTCCATAGTTTGCGCGGCAAAACCTTTGGACTCGTCAAATACTCAAGTAGCCACTACCTGCTTGAACGCTACCTGATTCGTCATCAAATACCCTTTAAAGAAGTCCGTATCCTGGACACAGCACCGGTGAACATAGCCAACGTTTTTAAAAACAAACAAGTCTATGGTGTAGTCACCCAAAACCCCTATTTATCCCAATTGACAGACACAGGAACCGCTAAAATTTTATTTAACAGTCGTCAAATTCCCAAAGAAATCTTTGACATCATTATTATACAGCGCGATACCTTACAGGATTACCCGGCGTTTGCGCAAGTCATACTAGCTACCTGGTTTTCAGTCATGGAAAGATTACAAGGCAATAAGCGGGGGCAGACTTTAGAGGCTTTAGCCAATTTAGCTGACTTAACTCGTGAACAATACGAAGGGCAATTAGCGACGACGCGCTTAAACGACACATCAACTAAATCCCTAGCTGCGATCCGTGATCGTCGGATTAAGAAGTCAATGCGGCACCTGCGTTATTTTATTGAACGACATAAATTGTCTGGTGAAGAAAGTTTTACGAGCTGGGTATCTTATCCTGGACGAACCCCGGCTATAATCCATTTTAATGGTCAACCTTTACAAGAATTTGTTGTTCCCGAAACATCGAATTAATGTTCAATGATTATACTGCATGCGGGCATAATTTAAACTATTAGGGCAGACACTTATGTCTGCCCCTACGAAAATCCGAAAAAATGACCGCTTGGAGTATAGTTAGAGTTTAAATCCGCATTGAATATACAAACCTTGTAATTATTCTTTGGTATTAGAAAAAACGTGTTCATCAAGTAGATAGTATTAGGTTTGACAAGTGTAAAAAATAAAATCGGCCAGATATTAAGTGAAGACTTTGGGACATTATTTTATGCACATTCCTAACTTTTGAAAAGGATTTATCAACCCTTAAATCACATTACACAAATGAAATTACCCCCAAGTCAAGCATTAAATCGCCCTCTTTATCGGAACAGTAATGAAAGTGCTTACCTCACGGATGAAGTGAATACTATTCGTAGGCTAGGTTTTCGTATCGGCAATCTTGGCTTATTAATTGCTGAACAAGCAACCAGTGAATTATCAGAAGTATTAGCAATTTGCCCAATACCCTTTAGCAAAAACTGGCTACTGGGACTTATGAATCTACGTGGGAATTTAATGCCTGTTTTTGATTTGTATGAATTATTAAAATTGGAATCTAGGCATACAAAAAAAACCATGTTATTAATTTTAGGAGAAGGAAAATTTGCAGGTGCAATTGTAATTGATGAATTACCAACACATTTAACAATTACCGACAGTGATAAACTGACAAACGTACCACCCTTACCGGCTATTATTAAGCCATACACATTAAGTGGTTATGAAAAAGAAGGCATGGTATGGTTTAATTTTGACCATTTAAGTTTTTTTGAATCTTTATCCACTCAATTAGCTTTATAATAATGGTAAATGAAAAATTATACCCCATTAATCATTAACCATTAACAATTAACAATTAAAATGAAACTACGAAAGAAAATGTTTATTGGTTCCGCTTTTCTGGCGGTGATACCAGTGGTCATCACGGCACTATTAACAGGCCAAATTGCCAGTACTTTAGGCCAACAAGCTTTAACTGAAAGTGCAAAAAGTCATATTACCTCAATCCGAGATGCCAAAAAGGCACAAATAGAGGACTACTTTAACTGGCTGATTAATCAAATTCAAGTTTATGCAAAGGCAAAAACGACCATTGACGCAATGCGAGGACTCAAAGAGGCTTATCCTAAATTTCAGGATGAAGCCTCTTTACACACTGAATTTGACCTAACGCAAGATGAAATCCTCACAGAGGGTCCGCCTGCTCCGCTTTCCTTACCAATTGAAAAGCATAAAATGGCTTTAGGTAAATATTATAGCCAAGACTTTGCGCTGGAATATGGCAACTACAATGTCAACGAATCTCCAGACATGCTCATGCCCCTCAATCAATTGAACGGAAATTCGCTTGCCCTGCAATATCACTACATTGCAGCTAATCCCAATCCAATTGGAACCAAAGAAGAATATTTTTCTGCCGCTGATGCCTCTAGTTATACCCAACTGCATCGCCACTATCATCCCTATCTACATGACATACAAATGCGCTTTGATTTCCAAGATATCTTCTTAATTGATGCCGATAATGGTCATGTAATCTATTCCGTCATCAAGCAATTGGACTTTGCTACCTCTTTAAAGGATGGCCCTTATGCAAAGACAACCTTAGGTCAAATTTTTGAGAAGTTAAATCAAGCTCCCCAGGGGAGCAATGAATTAATTGATTTCACCCCCTATTTGCCATCCTATGACAGTCAAGCCGCCTTTGTTGGAACACCTATTTTTGAAGGTGAACAAAGATTGGGGCTACTCATATTTCAAATATCCATTGATAGTATTAACGATATTATGACTAATCATCACGTATGGCGTTTTGACGAATCTGGGCGTACAGGGGAAGATTATATTGTCGCCAGTGAAGGCACCATGCGCAATGATAGTCGGATGTTGGTCGAAGATAAGGAGGGTTATCTACTCGTCGTTCAACAGGCAGGACTTCCCGAAGATATTATATCCAACATAGAGTTGAAAGACACCAGTGTTGGATTGCAACAGGTTGATAATCCAGGCAGCCGCGCCGCCTTCTCAGGTGTGACCGGTTTTGACCTCTATGAAGATTATCGGGGAGAGTTTGTATTATCGGCTTTTGCGCCCATAAATGTGCCTGGGTTACAATGGGCGATTTTTTCAAATTTGCAAGAACAAGAATCATTAGAACGTTTACAAGAACTCACCATAGAAATTACCAAAGGAGCCGTGCCCATAGCCATCGTGATATTATTAGTGGGGGGAATTGCAGGCTTCTTCTTTTTTGGTCGGATTGCCGCTCCGATTTTGCAAATGGAAGCCACCGTCACGAAAGTGGCTGAAGGTGATTTTACAGCTCGTGCGGATATCAGGACGGGGGATGAGTTGGAAACTTTGAGTAATGCCTTTAACGGATTATTAGATGATCGTTTAACGGCTTTAGCGAAGGCGGAGAAGGAGAATGAGATGTTGAATAATTCCATCATAGAATTACTTAAAGCCTCTTTCCAACTCAGTCAGCGTGACCTCACCGTACAAGTGCCTGTGACGGAAGATGTGACTGGCCCCTTAGCGGATGCGATTAATCAGATGGCATCTGAAACGAGTAAAGTATTATTAAATGTACGACGGATTACGGATGAAGTAGAAGCGGCAACCCGTCAGGTCAAAATACAGGGTGACAATGTATCTAAGGAAGCAAAACATGAACGGGAAGTGGTGGATACCACCATAGACGAATTAGCAGCAGCGGCTGAAGCGATGAAGAAAATTGCTGAAGTCGCACAAACTTGTAATGAAATTGCTGCCCAAGCCACGCAGACTACTCAAACTGCCTTAGTCACGGTGACGGGAACGGTTCATGGTATCGGTGAAATCCGCGAAACGATTCATGAAACGGAAAAACGTATTAAGCGTCTTGGTGAACGTGCTCAGGAAATCAGTAGTATTGTCGATATTATTAACAACATTGCAGAACGGACTCATGTACTTTCCTTAAACGCTAGTATGCAAGCTGCCGCTGCTGGTGAAGCCGGACGTGGATTTTCGGTTGTCGCCGACGAAGTACAACGTCTTGCTGAAAGCTCTCGTAATGCTACCTCACAGATATCTGCACTGGTCAAAAATATTCAAGTAGAGACCAATGACACCATTGCAACAATGGACAAAACCATTGGGCAAGTCATAGAAGGTTCTCGTCTTGCAGAGCAAGCCGGTGAACAGATGAAAGATACTCAAAATACCACATCTAAACTCGTACAGGTTGTTGAGCAAATTGCGATGGCTTCAGGACAGCAGGCGCAAATTAGTAATGATTTGCGCGAACGTGCTGGAACGATTCAGGATAGTACTCACGAGACAGCTAAGCAGTTGGATGAGCAAACAATTCAAACGGATCGTTTGGTTGATTTTTCACGTCAGTTAATTGAATCAGTTCGGGTCTTCAAATTACCTCAAGCTCATGATGAGTGAGCAGATTTAAGGATTTTATTGAGCGTATACTATTTTGATGAATAACATAGAGCAATTAAAAGAATTACAAGCGATCATTATTAACCAAGCCTATCAATTCTACGAAGCAGTGGCAGACATGGGTGCAAAAATAACCCAAGAAGCGATCCATCTGGCCCAAAATTATGTGATGAAAGTAGGAGAAGCCTCTGCCGCGGCAAAATTAAAAGGCTTGCCAATCATCGTGCAGCATACCCAGCAAAATTTAGCAGCATTGCAGGAACTAGAAGCTTCTCAAAGACAACTATTACTTCGTGAAATAGAGCGTTGGCCCAAATTAGTCTTAAATTATCTTTATGCCCTTTCAAATCAAAATACGGGGCATAGTATAATTGGTTATTTTCAAAATTCAATATGGCCTCAACCTTGTACAGAGCAGTTAAGCACCGAATTGAATGAAAGTTTTACCCATGATTTTAGACACCTAGCCAACAAAAACTTGGTAACCATTTTAGCTGAAAGTGAGTTGGGCGATTTAAATCTTATGAAGGAATCGGTTGGGGAAGCATCTTATGAAAATACTCAGACTGAAGTTGCTAATCCGTTATATCAGTCTATTTCTTCCATGAGCAATACATTGTCATCGGCGCTTATTCAAATGTTGACGCTTGATGTCGAACATGAGGCGTTTATTGACCAAGTAGAACAGTATACAGATAGCGTGCAATCATTATGGGAGTTAGCAGAAGAGTTAGATTTTAAGGGTCTCCAAGAAGTTTGTACCTTTATTAATGATAATGTCTTTGCTGCTGCTAGTTCACAACCGCAATCGGTGAGATTTGAACAATTAGAACCGTTAGCGTTATGTCCTAAATTATTGCTAGACTATTTACAATCGCCAGAGCTCGGGGCCCCAAAACTGGTAGAATGGCTATATCTTGAAACTTGGCCAGTATCAATATCACCCGATGCCCGGCCAAACTTATTGAGTCAGTTAAAACAGGATTGTTCTTCTCCTATTGTTTGTGAGACAGATTGTAAAGGGATGAACGCATTTATTCCTGAAAAGGCATTAGAATTGACTTTGGGTGACAAGAAACAGAATCAGCTTGAGGAAAATGCTTTATCTATTCCTAATGCCCAGTTATTGATTGAACAAATGAGTCAAATAGCTAAAATCAATAATCAATGTCTTAATGAATTAATCGCCGCTGATGATGGGACAGAATCCTTATTAATGGCCACTATAACTTATACGGAAAATGTGCAAACCGTATGGGATGCGGCTGAAGGAGTTGAAGGTTTACAAGCGATTTGCACCTTTATTAATGATAATGTCATGATATTGGGTAGCCAGTCGAAATCTTCCAGAGAGGCTGCGCGTGAGTTGTTAGCTTCATGGCCAGAGTTAATCATAGGGTATTTTTATCAGCCAGTTGAATCAGCTTCCGCGTTGATTAGCCTGTTGCAACAAAGCGAGTGGCCAACACCACTTGATAAGGAGATGGCTTGTGAAATCGAAGCACGTTTAATAGAAGAGAGCAAGCCATCTTCTGGTGAAGAGATAAAAAGCGATGTATCAAATGAGGAAAGTGCTGAAATGGCTTTACTGCCATTAGCACCACGTATCATGGAAGAAATTGAGGAAGTGTCTGAAGATTTTATAGAATTAGTCACACCGGATCTATTAGAACTGGTGTGTAGCCAAATAAGTGATTCGAGTGAGGGATTATCAGCCGCCCTTGAGGTATGTGTGTCTATGGAAAATGATAACCCGGCTTTTTTCGAGGCCATTGAAGATTATACGAATAGAGTACAAGATATTTGGGACGTCGCCGAAATGGTAGAGCTCAAAGGGTTGCAAGAAGTTTGCACTTTTATTAATGAGAATTTATTAGCGTTTAGTATTCAGGAACAAACAACAAGGGTGGCTACGCAGAAGTATTTTCAAAATTGGCCTGCTCTCGTTTTAGAATATTTACAGTTTCCAACTAAAGGGGCACCTCGCTTAGTCAATTATTTACAGGAAGCCGATTGGCCCAGCCCTTTAACTGTGGAATCAGGTGAGCAGTTATTGGGCTTGCTAAAAACACCTTCAGGTGGTGGTCAAGGTGAAAGTGGTCATTGTGATTTTGTAGAAACGGTGACCGATGTGCCAGATTTGCCTCTTGAAGAATTGGCTCCATTACCGGTCAGTGTGGATGAAACTATTTCGTTGGGTAATGCTGAGGTGGTGGAGATTCTCAGTAGTGAGTTGGAATCTGCTGAAGCTGATTTGGAAGGGGAACTGAAAAAGTTTATCAGTGCTGAGAATAATACGACTCTGTTGAATGAGGCAACGGAGACTTATATTGAACATGTACATCGTTTATATGTTGCTTCTGAAATGATGGGTTTAGATGGGTTGCAGACAGTTTGTACCCAGGTGATGGATAATGTTAAGGTACTGAGTGCTGAATCAATAGTGTCTCGACAAAAGGCATTAAGTGTTTTAGAACCTTGGCCAAATTTGGTATTAGCTTATTTGAAATCACCGGGAGACAAGAGTGTCGGGGCCCTTGTGACGCATTTCCGTGCGCCGACTTGGGTGCATGCATTATCTGATGAAGCGGCTTTAAATTTGTTGAATCAGTTGGTGGTGGGAACAACGGTTGATGAAGAGGCTGAGGAATCAGATGCTTATTCTCGTCCAAGTACTACAACCCCAGAGGATGTGTTGATAACAGTTCCTGAAGATATCAATCAAGAATTGTTAGAGGCTTATTTGCAGGAAGTGCCGCAAAATGCGGCGGATTTTTCGACGTGTATTCAGAATATTATTCAGTCTCCTGATATTTCTGAAATTGAGCGGGCTCAGCGTATTGCTCATACTTTGAAAGGCTCTTCGAATATTATTGGTATCAAGGGGGTTGCTAATATTGCTCATCATCTTGAGGATACTTTGGAGTATCTTGCGAAGCATCAAGTGGTGCCGCCTCAAGAGTTGACTGATACGATGACCGAGGCGGCTGATTGTCTGGAGATTATGGTTGATGCTTTGTTGGGGCAAGATGATCCGCCTCCGCAAGCACAACAGGTTTTGCAGTCGGTATTAGATTGGGCGAACCGTATTGATAAAGGTAAGCTTGATGGTCCCCCTTCTAAACCTCTTTCTGAGAAAGTGCCGGCAGCGGTCATTGATAAACAGGCTACGCCTGAAAAAGTTGATAAACAGATAGATAACAAAGCTTTGGGAACCCCGGAACAATTTTTGAAGGTTCCGACGAAGACGATTGATGAGTTGATGCGTTTGGTGGGTGAGTTATCTATTTCGGTGGGGCAAATTCAGGATAAATTAAAGCATGTCACTCAAAGTACGCGCACTTTGACAATGCGTGATTTAACACTTCAAAAGAAAACGTTTGAATTGGAGAATTTGGTTGATGTACGGGGTATCACGGGGATTGATAACCGTAAACAGATATCGTCACAGGATGAGCATTTTGATCCGTTGGAATTTGAGGAGTATAATGAGTTACATAGTGTGGCACATAGTTTCATTGAGTTCATAGCGGATAATCGTGAGTTGGCAAAGTCGATACGTGAGGATATGGGTGAATTGGATACGATGTTTATTCATCAGGAGCGTCTTAATAAGGAGTTCCAAGCGAATATTATGACCACACGCATGGTGCCTGTGAATACGATTTTGTCTAAAGTGCAGCGCAATGTTCGCCAGACGTGCCGTATGACGGGCAAAAAAACGGAGTTGGATGTGAGTGGTACGGATATTTTGATTGACAGTGATGTATTGAGTCACTTGGGGGAGCCATTACAGCATATTTTGCGCAATGCGATTGATCATGGTATAGAAGCACCAGATGAACGGGTGATTTTGGGCAAACCTGAGTCGGGTAAGATAAAGCTGAGTTTTTACCGTGAAGGCAATAATGTTGTGGTGAGTTGTCAGGATGATGGTCAGGGCCTTAATTATACTAATATCCGTTTTACTGCCATTCAACGTGGTTTAATCACGGAAAGTCAAAAGCTGACGGAACAAGATTTGGGGCGTTTAATTCTGATGTCTGGATTTTCGACTAAATCGGGTGTGACGCAGGTATCTGGACGTGGTGTGGGTATGGATGTGGTGCATACAAGTATTCGTCAGATGAAGGGAACATTGGATTTGCATTCTCAAACGGGGGTGGGTACAAGTATTTTGATTAAGTTGCCTATGACTTTGGTAACAGTGCATGTGTTGTTGGTGCGTATAGGAGAGCGTCGCTTTGGTATTCCGACGAATCATTTGGAGCAGGCTTTGGCTCCTGGTACTGAGGAATTTCTTCAGGTGGGTGATGAAATCACTTTAAAAAAGGATAAGAATTTTTATGCGTTGAAGTCTTTGGCCAAGTTATTAAATATGCCAGATGATATGGAGATTACTGAGCAAGAGTCTCGGTCCATCTTGTTGGTACATGAGGAAACGGGAATCAGTGCGGTGTTGGTAGATGAGTTGTTAGAAACTCATGATTTGGTAATGAAGAGTATGGGTAAGTATGTCACTAATATTCGTGGTGTGACGGGTGCTTCTATTTTGGGTGATGGTAGTTTGGTTCCGTTATTAGATTTACCTGAGTTATTACGTTCTGGAACAGCAGCTTCGATGCCAATCGCGCATTCTAAAGGGCAAGTTGAAGAAGGCATTGCAGCTGCGCAGGCGATTCCTCATATTATGATTGTGGATGATTCATTAAGTGTTAGGAAGTCGTTGTCGTTGTTGGTGGAGGATGCTGGTTTTGAAATTTTGTTAGCAAAAGATGGGTTAGAGGCGATTGAAGTGATGGAGCAAACACGCCCTAATGTGATGTTGGTGGATATGGAGATGCCGCGTATGAATGGTTTGGAGTTGACGGCTCATGTTCGTGCGAATCAGGCGATGCAGAATTTACCTATTTTTATGATTACTTCGCGTACTACGGAGAAACATCGTGAGCAGGCGAAGGCGGCTGGGGTTAATGCTTATTTGACGAAGCCCTATCAGGAGAGTGAGTTGTTAGCTTTGATTGATAAAGCGTTAGCGGGGCAAGTTTAAGGGGTGTATAGATATTTGTATTTTAGTTTGTTCCCGCGCTAAGTATAAAACCTGTCATGTTTATGGGTAGAAAAACCACCGCACGAAATAAATACGATAATTATTTTGTGGTGGGTTTGGCTACCCACCCTACGTTTACTTTTTATAATCAATTATGAACGTTGCTTACGAACAAGACTTTTACAGTTGGACTAATAATAATGTTGAATTACTACGAGAAGGAAAGTTATCTGAAATTGATAGAATTAATATTGCAGAAGAACTGGAAGCTATGGGTAAAAGTCAACAACATGCCTTAGTGAGTCGGTTAGCCGTTTTATTAATGCACTTGCTAAAATGGCAATATCAACCCGAAAAGTGTTCCCGCAGTTGGGAATTGACGATTATTGAACAGCGTCATGAAATTTTCGAGCTTATTGAAGACAGCCCAAGTCTAAAACATACTCTTGAAGAAAAATTGGCGAAAGCTTATCAGAAATCACTTATAAAAGCGGAACGTGAAACGGGTATTCGATACACAAAGTTTCCCCATAGTTGCCCTTATACTTTAGAAGAAGTATTGGATAAACAATTTTATCCTGAGAAATCAGATGTTTAAACTCTTTGCTGTCACCAAACTGAATTTTTTTCAATGTGGCAAGTGAGCAAGACTTTGCCCATCCTATATAAAAGTTTAAATTATGCTCGCGTATAGTATATTCTATTTCAAACTCTTCACATAAGTTTTTTTGAAAATATTGGGAATGGCTATATTATTTTTGGGTGAGCTTAAGTGGTTTTCGATTTTTTATGAGTGAAATTCATAATCCCCATTTGTATGTTTTATTGGTATTTGATGGTCAATATTTTTTTATACCTCAAGATGAGGTGTTGTCAATAGAAATTATTGCTGATGTTCTTATGACCGATGATGATATAGGGGCTGTTGGGCGGTTTTCGGGACATGGATTGGAATCGCCTGTGTTTTGTTTGGCTTATGATTTGTCTTTATTGTCAGAGGTACCGTCCTGTCGTGAGTATTTTGTTTTACTTAAAGATGAGGAACAGCCGTTGGGGATAACTTGCGATGAGGTGGAAAATATTAATTTTAAACAAGAACATTTCTACCCTCAAGATTTACCTGATGTGATGCAAACGCAAAATTCACCTATCCGACAATTGTTGTTTTATCAAGAACAGGTTGCTTGTGTTTGTAGCGGCAGTGCTTTGGTGAAGTATTTATCTAATAGTTAAAATAAAATGAGCGAAGAAGAAGTTGCAAAAACGAATCGAGCATGGGTGTTAGACTTTGGTTCGGGGTTACGAGCAGCAGTGGGTCATCATGAAATGTGGCAGGTGCTGCTTTCACCTAAGTTATTTGATGTCCCTTGTACACCTTCTTATTGTGGTGAAGTTTTAATTTTTCAAGATCGCATTTTGCCGGTGCTTTCAGTATCTCATTTGTTGGAAAGAGAGAAAAACGGTACAAGTCAAATAGTCGGTATTGCTATTTACCAGGATGATCCTGCCCATCCGATTCATTATGGTGGTTTGCATTTGGCGGAAATGCCACAGAGTATTTATGTGAGTGATGAGCAGGCTTGTGATTTACCTGATTCTCAAGAATTTTGGGAGCCTTTAGCGGTGTCTTGTTTTACTCATGAGAGTTTAGCTATTCCAATTATTGAGCTGGCTTCTTTATTTTCTGGTAACTGGTAACTGATATGTATTCTGTTGAACATTATTGTGGTTGTCTTTTCGGTTTAGCTGTAGGAGATGCTTTAGGTACTGCCCTTGAATTTGAATTGCCGGATTCTCTTGCTCAAATAAGTGATATTGTGGGTGGTGGACCGTTTAATCTTAAACCTGGGCAATGGACAGATGATACTTCAATGGCATTGTGTTTGGCTGAAAGTCTAATTAAAATGCGTAGATTTGAGCCTGTTGATCAATTAACTCGTTATTGTCGGTGGTATCGACAGGGCTATTTAAGTAGTACCGGTCAATGTTTTGATATTGGTAGAACGATCCGAGAGTCTTTGGAAAAATTTGAACAGACGGGTGAACCATATTGTGGGTTGACGGATGAATATTCTGCTAGTAATGGTTGTCTTATGCGTTTGGCTCCTATTCCTCTGTTTTATGCTCGTATTCCTCAACAAGCAATTGAAAAATCAGGAGAAAGTGCGCGTACGACACATGGTCTTCAAATCACGATTGATGCTTGTCGTTATTTTGGGGCGTTGTTAGTCGGAGCTATTATGGGTGTCAATAAATCGACTTTATTAAGTAAACGTTTTAGCCCTGCTTTAAATTATTGGGAAACTAATCCTTTGGTTGAGGAAATTGATGAGGTGGCTAGTGGTTCTTTTAAAGAAAAACAACCGCCAATGATACAGGGTACGGGTTATGTGGTGAAGTCCTTAGAGGCGGCTTTGTGGGCATTTTATAATAGCAATAGTTTTAAAGAGGGGGCGTTGAAAGCAGTGAATTTGGGTAATGATGCGGATACCACCGGTGCTGTTTATGGACAGTTGGCAGGGGCTTTTTATGGTGAATCAGCGATTCCTAGTTATTGGCTAGATAAGTTATTTAAGCGGTATTTGATAAAATCTTATGCGGTGCAGTTGGCTAAAATTGGTAAGAAGGTTAATGCATAGAAGGCTAAAAGCGGGAGGAGGCTAGGGCTGTCAAGTTTTCGGATTTTCGTAGGCTCCCAGTGTTTTTTTGCCCACCCTACATTTTGACTTCCCCCCTATAAAAATCAGAAAATTTAACCGTTAGCCTCAGAATTTATTCTGAGGTTTTTTTTTGTAAACTATACTTTAAACAGCTTAAATATGGCATGTTATGTAGACAGTTAAAAAAAGTCCAAAATTTACCCGTTAGTAGTATATAAACTATTTGTGAAGGGTATCGTTATTGAAGCGTTGCTTCCAAAACAACTGATAACTGACAGTGGACACTATTTGGGTTTTCGTTTGATGAAAATATCTTCTATTAGTTTGGGTTCCAGAAGCTTTTTTTCTAATATTTTGGCTGCTTGGTATGAATAGGAGCCACTGATGGTTATTTCCCAAACATTGCCCGCTTTGTTAATGTTATTTTCAGTGAAATCCAGGGAGTCCACTTGGGAATAAAAAAGTTCGGGGTGCCTTGCCCTGAGTTTTTCAAGCTGTTTTTCAGCGTCCTGTCGCCGAGCATAAGAGCCTAGGATTATTATCTGATCGCCTGTTTCTAACTGTGATATTAAACGTGCCCATTTGGTGCTTGGGGAGGTTTCTCTATGTGCTATTTCAAGTTTGGCAACTTTTTGTTGGGCGAGTGTTTGTTCCAAAACCGTATTTTTCCCATTCACTTGTTCAAGCGTTTTTGTTAAAGATGCTTTTTGTTCCTGCGTGTGTTCGAGTTGTTTTTCAAGCAGTTCTTGTTTTTTGTTGCTTTGTTCAAGCGTTTCTTTTAGAACGGTATTTTGTTCTTCGAGGTGTTCAAGTTGTTCTGCCTTATATGCCTGTTTTGGGTGTGCTTGTTCTAATGCTTGTTCCACAATAGTTTGGTTAGTCGGCTCAAGTAATGGTTTTATTGCCCTTTTAATCGGTTGAGTTCCAAAAAAAAACCATAGGCTAAAGACTAATAGCAATATCACTAGCACCCAAAGTGGGTAATGTATTTTGGAGGTGCTGGTTTTTTGGGTTAGGTTAAAGTATTGCTCAAGAATGGTTTGTTCTATCTCTGCAATTTTTTTGTTTATACCTAGCTTTTTATAAATGCCTAGTGCGGTTTTAAAATCAGCTTTTGCTAATGCTGCTTCACCCCGTTGTTGCCATAATTTTCTGGTTTTAGCCGTGGCTTCTACTTGATGAGGTTCTAGGGTTAGGACTTGTTCATATAGTTCAAGTTGTTGTGTCTCATTTTCGGTTTGTTGAGCCAGTGTGAGTAGGGCTTGTATTAAGCGAGAATTTGCGGTAAGTGGTTGATAATAATACAGTTTTTCTAGCAATATTTTGGCTTCTTTGGCTTGTCCTTGAGCTAGTAGAATATCAGCGAGCAATTGATGAGCACCGAGATGATTAGGATTTAATGCAATCACTTCGCCTAATTGTTGGGCTGATAATTCTAGGTGTGTTTCTTTATGCAACGCTACTGCCGATTGAAAAAGTTTTTCGGCAACTGGATCTATATGATCTAATTTGATTTGGATTCGTCGCAGGGGTTTATTTTCCCTGATCCAGCGGCGTATTAATTCGACTTGAAATTGATATCCTGCTTCAGTCAATGTGAGTAAATCCCAATCTTGTAGTAGGTGGGGTGCATTTTGTAATTCCCGAATAACAACGCGGATACCACTTTCATAGAGCTTTTTTTCCAGGGCTTTTTCTGTCATGACTTTACTACCCGCTTCAGCCATTGCTACCGCAACCACTTGTTCTGCCGGTGGTAAACCTTGAAATAACCATGCCATTTTGTTCCGACTGGCATCTAAAACGTCAAAAATCACATTTTCTACATCGGCAGGTGTAGCTGTTGGTATTTTTTCTGATGTTTTGTAAGATTCATAAGCTTGTACCCAAACCTGGTAACAGACTTGTTGAGTTAAATAAGGGTGACCATGTGTATATTGCCAAACACATTCTACTGCTTCATCCGGCCAATTTAGGCTATTATTTGCTTCAGAAAGACGCACTAGCTTGGTGGTCTCTGTTTGATTGAGCAGTGATAAGCGTTTAGTGGGCGGAATACCTCTAAAAAGGGAAATCGTAATGGGATCAAGATCATCAATATTACGCCCCCCTGTGAAAATAAACTTAAGGTGTTGGGAATCGTAATCTATTAATTGACGTATATAAGGAAAAAATGTCACCCCTGCCGATTCTATCTTGGGCTCTTCAAGCACATCAAATTCATCAAACAATAATACTAAAGCAGCATTTTCTGAAAGGTTTTGTAAGATGTTGGGTAACCAGCTATCTTGAAAGACTGCTTCCGGTTGTTCTTCTAAATCCGGTTCTGCTTGATTCAAGGTATTGGCAATACTTTTTGCTAATTCAGTGATTATTTGAGCTAAAGTAAGGCTTGCTTTATCTTGTAAGTCAAAGTAAATAGGATAATAATCTCCTTGGGTGGGTAAATAGGTTTTTAAATGTTGCAAGAGCGATGTTTTACCTATGCACCGTTGCCCGTATAATACGAGAGCATTTTTTTTTGCGTGGCGTAAAACGAGCATGATTTCACGCAAAATATGGGTTCGTTCGATAAAAGTGGTATGAGTCCCCACTGGATTATCAGTAATATAAGGATTGATTGATTCAGACATTTTTTATCATTTTTAAAAAGTTTGATAGTTACCACCGGCGGAGCCGGTGGTAACTTTTATCCAAACGTGAAAGTTTGGATTCCAATTTGAAGCATAGTTCGGTGAATTTTTATTTTAATCCTAATTTTAATTTGAATCAATAAAAAAATGAAACTTGACATGAATAATGCATGGTTAGAAGGTGTGCGCCACCATCCTTCAGCGCATTATGATGAACGTCCAAAGGCGGTAGAGATTGAATTGTTGGTTATTCATGCGATCAGTTTACCGCCTGGGCAATTTGGTGGTCCTTTTATTGAGCAGTTGTTTACACATCGTTTGAATAAAAATGAACACCCCTATTTTGCTGATATTGCCGATTTGCGTGTTTCCGCTCATTTGCTAATTCGGCGTTTGGGGGAAATCACGCAATATGTTTCTTTTCAGCAACGGGCTTGGCACGCTGGCGTATCTTCTTTTGCAGAGCGTAGCCGTTGCAATGATTTTTCAATTGGCATTGAGCTTGAGGGGTGTGATGATGTACCTTATACGGATGAACAATATCAGCAATTGGCACGAGTTATAAATATTTTGCAGCAAGCCTGGCCTATTTTAACCCATGACAGGATTGTTGGTCATTGTGATATTGCCCCAGGGCGTAAAACGGATCCCGGGCTGGCATTTGATTGGGGGCGTTTATAAGTTAGGTGTTAGCGAATAATTGCCTCTACATGCCCATTATATAACGTTTTTAACGGGTTTATCTGGTTGCCCTGAGTAGTTACAATTAATCATTCCTTAAAAAGCTGTAAACTTCTTGTCAACAGGGCAGCTTCATCGCCACGCGCTTTGGCTTTTGCGGATTCACGCCTTAATGCAAATTCTTCTGCTGAAGGGGCATTAGTAAATACATTACGTTGTAAGGTATTATCCAGAGCATCATATAGCCCGGCACGACGTGCCATAGTACGGTGTTGTTGTTCCAAGTGTAGTAGCGCACGGATCAGTTGAAAATGAATATTGTCATCATCGCCCTCTTCTTGACATAAATCTTTTAAAAGCGCAATGTCCTGGGGACTCCAAACTTGATTTTCATTGAGGCGCTTACCCGGATAAATTTTACCCATGACACGTTGATAGATTTTAGGTAAGTTATCCTCAATTTCATGTTTTTCCATTACCCATAGGCGACGGATTTCTTCTAAATCTTGCTCACTAATCAATTCAAGATTTTTAACCTCAGGGGGACCATTTTTTTGCACCGCTTGTTGTGCTTGCAATACTGCCGTTAATAATTTTTCACGGTAGGCTTGTGTATAAGGTCCATGCACTAAGCGCCCCGACACAATTTTTAAAGTACCCCCCATGCGCCGAAAATCACGATGTTGGCGATCTGTTTTGATATCAAGCCATTCATTACGAAGTTTCATCAAGGGGAGCATCCATTCTTTTTCTTCATCATTTTGAATCATCGCTTGCATTGATTTGTCTTGTTCAACCATCGTGCAAACATAGCAGCCAAAACGACTATCACCACAGCTAGGTGTACTGGTATCAACGACTAAGGGACATTCACCATCGGCGGTGGCACCTTGGTACATATTTAGAAGGGCTTTATTGTCAAAGCCCCAGGGGTTTTTTACCTGGGTGATATACATCCAAACATCATCGTTGGTCCAATCAGCCAGGGGGGTATAAATCCAGCTATTCGGTAAACTGGCATTGGTGGCAAGTTGTTCGCGGGTACTGCTTTTTTCATGTTTCAGCATATTGGCAGCGCGTACAAAACTTTCCGCTTTGCGGGTGCCGAGTACTAAAATAACTTGCCCGTTTTGCCGAGTCATATTGTTGATAAAACGATTAGAGGGATTAATTTTAAGGCGACTGGTACACCAGCGAAATTTAGGGCGAGGGGCTGGATAGCCACGCCCTATTAGATTAACCCAAAATCGATCTGGCACTTCTGGTGTTAGGCGATGTGGATAAATGGGTAAATCTTGTTCAATAGCGGCTATTTTCATTGCTTTTAAAGAAGATTCTACCCATAAAGCGACAATGGGATTTTCAACTAGGGTATCTGTACTAATGGCATAAACAGATTTGGTACGTTTTTCTTTAGGCAGTTTCGAGAGGGCATACCAAATTATTTGTAAAGTGGCGGTTGAATCCTTACCACCGCTATAACCGACTACCCAGGGAATATCATCACTTAAATAAAGCGTTTGAGTTTGTTTAATCAGGGCTGCAATAGCATTTTTAAAGCCTTTGGCAAAGGCTGTTTTACGTTGTTTATCCATTTTTTTTGTTTTTCAGTTTTGAAGACAAGTTTTTTCTAAAGCTAACTAATAGCTACATGGATTGTATATAAAAAAGGATTTAAACCGGATACCACCACATTCCAATCCCTTCTTATATACAATCCCTGTAGTTATTATTATCAGGCTAAAAATTTAAACATCAAGTTTAAACATTATAGTCTATAGCGTTTTTCGTTATATGTATTTAACTCAAAAGGGAAATGCTATATCTATAATATACCCATTAAAAAAAACAATTAGCCAATTTTTTTATAGATTTGAAAAAACTCGGTTTCTAGGAACAATTTTATAAAAGTTATCCAGGAATCCGTTGTAAGTTTCCTTATAAGATAAGTAGGTACACATAAATATTTTAACAGGTTATTTTCTGCTAAAGCACTGATTATTAACGGATTTCTAAAAATAGAATATGTTAAAATACTTTTGAGTACCTACTTAAATCGGTATAATGTCTATTGTTAACGTGCAAAGGGGATAAAATGTCTTTTATGTCCATGGAAGCAATTAATCAAACATTCCAGGAAATGATGAGTAATGCTGTAAAATACCAAATTCCGAGATTTCAGCGGAATTACATTTGGAAAGAGGAGCTATGGGAAGATTTATGGAGTGATATTGAAACATTACCAAAAGAAAAATATCATTATATGGGATATACGGTGTTGTCTATTCGTTATAATGTGATATGCCATTTTTCTCCCAGCGAACAGGCGCAAAAATATAATCAAATCGCGATCAAAGTTCATGAAAAAGCATTTAAGCGTGCAAGCCTTATGAAAAACAGTGATTTATTTAAAAACTTATATCCGGATGATAAGATATTCTTTAATGCTTTTGAGTTTTACAAAATGCCCAGTCGTCAAACCTCTAAAAAAATTCGTTTTGGCAGCCATTGAAAGTTATTTGGATCATAAAACGGCAGAAAATGATATTTCATTTAGAGCATATATGCCCTTATAAGCCTAATGAAATTTGGAGCAATGCGTTTGGCGAAGGCTATGATGAAGTTAAGGATCGTATTGGCAATATGCTTTTACTGCCAAAACGGGTAAACAAAGATGTAGATACCAAGCCGTTCATAGAAAAAAATGTTTGCCCTTGCCGTTTTTTTTGATGGCGCAAAAGAAATACCATTTTTTGAAAAAATGGTATTTCTAATGGCTCTTAAAAAATACTCTTTATTGAAGAAATAGTCTTTTTAAAAATGTTAAAATACTTTTTCGTACATAAATAACTTTTAGGGGAATTTTTTAATTATGGCACTCACACTAACTGAAAAAGCCGCAAAACATATCCAAAAAAGCCTCACTAATCGGGGCAAGGGCATTGGCTTACGCCTTGGCGTAAAAACTTCAGGCTGTTCGGGCATGGCTTACATTATGGAATTTGCCGATGAAGCGGGGGAACATGATCAAATATTTGAATCGCAAGGGGTTAAAATCCTTGTCGATCCCAAAAGCCTGGCTTATATTGACGGCACCGAGCTTGATTACGTGCGGGAGGGCTTAAATGAGGGCTTTAAATTCAGCAATCCTAATGTCAAAGATAGTTGTGGTTGTGGCGAAAGCTTCAATGTTTAAAGAACTGATAACTGGTAACTGATAACTGAAATGAATTATTTTGAAGTGTTTGATTTACCTGTCTCTTTTGATATAGATACTGATACGATTGCCGAACGTTATCGGGATTTACAACGTGTGGTACATCCCGATAAATATGTAAACGCGCCTGATAGAGAGCGTCGTTTAGCGATGGAAAAGGCGACGCAAGTTAATGAAGCTTTTCAAACGCTAAAAAATCCCCTCAGTCGCGGATTGTATCTATTGCAATTACAGGGTATAGAGACTCATGATAATCATACCGCTATGGATAGCGAATTTTTAATGCAGCAAATGGAATATCGCGAAGAATTGGTTGAAATTAAGCAACTGTCGCATCCTTTCGATGCTTTAAATGCTTTTTTAAATCGTATTGAACGCGAACAGAAGCAATTGAATGATACATTAAGTCAGCAATTTGCCCAAAATGATTATCAATCGGCTCATGATAATTTACGAAAATGCCAATTTTTAATACGATTACATGAAGAAGCTTTGAGTTTGGAAGAAGAATTGAATAATGGTGAATTATGAAACGTAGTAATTATGACTGAATAACTGATGACTGAATAACTGATGCCTCTTTTACAAATCTCTGAACCTGGCAAATCTGCCGCACCACATCAACATAATCTTGCTGCCGGTATTGATTTAGGCACGACTAATTCTTTAGTTGCCTCAATACGCAGTGGTATCGCAGAAACATTTCCCGATATAGAAGGGCATCACTTATTGCCTTCTATTGTACATTATAGTGAAATGGCGATAACAAAGGTTCGCGATGATGAAATCATTGTAGGCAATGCCGCTAAATCCTTTGCTAATCAGGATCCACTTAATACCATTGCCTCCGTTAAACGTTTGTTAGGGCGTGGACTTAAAGATATTAAAACTCTCGGTACGCGCTTGCCTTATGAATTTGTGGAAAATGAAGGGCAAGGAATGCCAATGATTCGCACCGTTGCGGGCTTAAAAAGTCCGGTACAAGTTTCCGCCGATATTTTAAAAGTGCTGAAAAAACGGGCTGAAAAAACATTGGGTGGTGAATTGACAGGGGTTGTCATTACCGTTCCCGCCTATTTTGACGACGCACAACGCCAAGCGACTAAAGATGCCGCCACTTTAGCCGATTTAAATGTATTGCGCCTACTCAATGAACCTACCGCTGCGGCTGTTGCCTATGGTTTAGATAAGGGCGCTTCAGGGATTCATGCCATTTATGATTTAGGCGGTGGTACCTTTGATATCTCTATTTTGCGTTTACATCATGGCGTATTTGAAGTCATGGCGACTGCCGGGGATTCCGCCTTAGGTGGCGATGATATTGATCGCGTCATTGCACAATGGATCATGCAGCAAGCTCATATTGCCAATGATGCTGAACATCATCAAATTCGTGAACTACTAGATGTGGCACGAACAGCTAAAGAAACGTTAAGTACCCAAAATACAGCACCGTTAAATATTAAACTGGATAACGGCATCCAATGGCAAGGCGAATTAACCCATTCTCAATTCCATGAATTAATTGATCCCCTGATTCAAAAAACCATATCTCCCTGTCGTCGTGCTTTACGTGATGCGCGTTTAACCGTTGCTGATATTAATGAAGTTGTGATGGTTGGTGGTACAACGCGGATGCCCAGGGTACGAGAAAAAGTGGGCGATTTTTTTCAACGCCCTCCCCATATAGACATTGATCCCGATAAAGTCGTCGCCATCGGTGCCGCCATTCAAGCTGATATTTTAGCCGGCAACAAGCCCGATGATGATATGCTATTATTAGATGTCATTCCCTTATCGCTAGGCATTGAAACCATGGGCGGCTTAGTCGAAAAAATTATTCCCCGCAATACCACCATTCCCGTCGCCAAAACGCAAGAGTTTACCACCTTTAAAGATGGACAAACGGCGATGGCTATCCATGTCGTACAAGGGGAACGTGAAATCGTTCTTGATTGCCGTTCATTAGCCCGTTTTGAATTGCGTGGCATTCCACCGATGGTTGCAGCTTCAGCCAGGATTCGTGTCACTTTTCAAGTAGATGCAGACGGTTTATTAAGCGTTTCCGCAACAGAAGAAACCACAGGCGTACACAGTGAAATCACAGTTAAACCTTCCTACGGTTTACAAGACACTGATATTGAACGCATGTTAAGAGATTCACTAGAACATGTTCAAAAAGATGTCGCCACTCGCACTTTGCGCGAACAACAAGTCGAAGCTGATCGGGTTATCAATGCCCTACGCGCCGCCCTTAAAGCCGATGGACATCATTTACTGAAACATCACGAATTTTTAGAAATTAGTGCAGCCTTAGATGAATTATTAAGAGTTAAAGAGGGTAACCATGTTCAAGCCATTAAAAGGGCAATTGAGCACCTTGATGAAATCACACAATCCTACGCACAGCGGCGAATGGATACAGCTATTCATCATGCCATGACCGGACACAGGATTGATGAATTTACCCAGGAGAATTAACGATGCCTAAAGTGACTTTTTTACCTCATGAAGAAATTTGCCCACAAGGTGTGGCTATCGAAGTAGAATCGGGTATCAGCCTTTGTGATGCCGCCTTAAAGCACGGTATTGAAATAGAACATGCCTGTGAAAAATCATGCGCTTGTACAACTTGTCATGTGATTATCCGTGAAGGATTTGATTCCTTAGAAGATGCCGATGAATTTGAGGAAGATATTTTAGATATAGCCTGGGGGCTTGAACCAGAATCGCGCCTAAGCTGTCAAACAATAGTGGGTAATGAAAATTTAACCGTAGAAATCCCAAAATACACCCTGAATTTGGCTAATGAACATCATTAAAGGAGGAAAATCATGGGCTTAAAATGGGTAGATACACAAGACATTGCCATCGAATTATACGAAAAGTTCCCAGAGATTGATCCACGATATATCAATTTTCCTGAAATGTATCAATGGATTTTGGCACTTGAGGATTTTGATGACGAGCCTCAACATAGTGGAGAAAAAATCCTGGAAGCGATTCAGCAAGCCTGGATTGAAGAAGCAACTGATTAGTTTTTTCCAAAGTTGAAGCTTTGGATTCCACGCAACTCTAAGTATGGTAGTATGTAGGTCGGGTTAGCTTATCAAGCGCTGTGATAATGTAACCCGACATTTACCTGACGAAATAGCCCTTTGTCGGGTTATGTTTTTTTGCGGTGCCAAGACCTACCTGGCTTTATGTATGATTTCTTTAGGAGTTTTTATGCAAGCATTACGAGAAATACATCAAATTACGTCAAATACGCTAACAATCCCAGTACCAAAGGCATTTTAAAATTGTCGATTGGAAATTATTATGTTACCTTTGGATGAAAACACATCACAAATAACCTCTTCAAATAAAGATTACACCCCATAATTTTTTGAAAAAACCGCTGCGGGTAGAAGATTTATCTTTAAATCACGCATCGCCTCAGCAAAATTTGCAATTAGTTTCACCCGCCACCTTATCAGAATTAGAAAACGGTTCTGAAAATTCGGCAACTTCTCAGATTATTCAAAACTCAGAATTAGAATAAATTAATCTATCAACTCAACCAATTGTTTTAGAACCAATTGATTTGGAACAAGTCATTGATTTAAAAGATGAAAAATATATTATCCTTGAAGAACAAGTACCTGCATTAGCCCAAGATTTTTCGGACTCTAATACAACGCCTCCCGTTGCGGCTGATAAAGCTCGCTTAGATACCACTAGCAAACCATATTTATCACTTTATTTAAAACGAATTGCCCTGGCAAGTTTTTTGATAATCACTTTGGTACTATTTTTTGTTATAGCCGCTCACAAAGATGGCTCACCTATTTTATCTTCTGAAAATCGCTCAAGCGATCATCCAAACACCCCTTCACTCCCGATGGTGGAATTATTGTAATAGAACACAAAAGTTATTCCTCATCTTCTGATGTACAAGAAAAGGACCTTTGGGTTTTCAAATTGGAAGCACAAAATGGACATAGGCGTTGGGAAAAAAACTTTGGGGGTTATGAAAACGATGGCGGTATCGCCTTGGATTCTTTCTCTAATGGTGATATCGTCATTGCCGGTTGGACCGATTCAAAAGGTTCTGGAAAAGCTGATGGTTGGTTACTTCGTTTAAATCATCAAAACGGTCAAATCATTTTGGAAAAAACACTGGGTAGCTCAGAAGCGGATGTCATCCGCGCCGTCAAAGTCACTGGCGATGACAACATCATTATCGCTGGCACCACCCAATCTCCGTATTATCACTGGAATGCTTGGGTATTAAAACTGGATAATCGGGGTAGAACCTTATGGGAAAAAACTTTCGGTGGCAACCATTTACAAGCCACCTCCAATAAGGAACTCATCATGGCAGGCTATGGTGAATCATCAGGCAAAAAGCAGACTTGGGTATTGAAGTTTGGAGAGTAATATGATGAGATAGAACCTTCAAAAAATAATGGAGGCGTCGTATAATAAGAATAGACGGTTCATAAAGCAAAAAATGTTCATTACCGATCTAAAAACGAATGTTTGAACAAAATTGAACGGATGAAGGGATTGACAAGATATAGGCAGAGTGATAGGCATTTAATTCTGTTAATTCTGTGAATCTTAAAATCCGTTTTATCCTGTTCAAAATTCTTATGTCATTTATAGGGCATTCTTACCCTGGTAAGAATGATATATTAACGTAATAAATAAATCGCAGCCCAATCCCTTTTACACGATTAATTCGTCTGCGTAAAAATTTGGCACAACATGAATTGGTCGATACGCTATGATTTGTTTTCGTGATCAAGCATGGCAGGATTATCTATACTGGCAGCAAACAGAAAATTTTGAAACGGATTAACATATTGATTAAAGATATTCAGCGTGAACCATTTACAGGTTTGGGCAAACCTGAACAATTAAAACATCAGTTTACCAGTTTTTGGTCACGTCGTATTACAGATGAACATCTTGAATTTTCTATCAATTTTTTGGGAAAATAAAGTATTTTGAACCGGTTGCTAATATCAATCGAAAACATAAACTCAAACAAGTTAATTTGGAAAACAACTATTTACATCCGTAGGTGTGAGTTTAAAATCAAGATGAAACTTCAATTAGAAAATATAGGAATGATTAAGAATGCGACCATTGAATTTAATGGTCTAACTGTTATTGCCGGGGAAAATGATACAGGCAAAACGACAGTCGGGAAAGTTTTATTTTCCGAAATAAGACAATATAAAAAAATGTCGAAGTCTTATCAATCTAAAAATGGTATCAATTTTTATACGGAAAACCATAAAATCAGCTTTCCAATTTTTATAGATACACCCGATTTTTTATCGAAATTTAATTATCTGAAAAATACGCTGCTATTACTACAACAAAATGAATTGAATTTCACGATACCCATTGAAGTGGGGGATTTAATTTTGAGGCTTTCTCAGCCTAGCGTTCTAAAGCGTTCTAATCAATATTTTAAAGATATCAAAAAGATAATTCAGGGCGAAGTGTTTTATGATTCATCTTGTGATAATATTTTTTATAAAAAAGAGGGTTTACCCAATCAATTAGAAATGGCTCAAACATCCAGTGGTATAAAAATGTTTGGTTTTTTTCAAATACTCATTTTAAATCAAAGTCTTAGGCAAAACAGTGTTTTAATTCTTGATGAACCTGAAGTTCACTTACATCCAAAGTGGCAACTCAAATATGCTAAATTGATTATTTCCTTAGTCAAAGGAAATATTTATGTTCTCGTTAATTCACATAGCCCTTATATGATTGAAGCTTTAAAAAAATATGGTACCCAGGCAAAAACCCGGATGAATTTTTATTTAGCCAATAAAGAAGGGGAACAATCTACCATCCAGGAAGTCACCACTAATATTTCCCCCATTTTTGAGCAATTAAAAGTAAACAACGTTCACATCCTACATGATTTATGTTTATTAGCTGAAATTTTTAAAAAATGAGTTGACATAAACATAATGTCCTTTATAATCACCAGTATAGGTCTTTTATACGCTATGGATCGTTTGGTGGATTAGCAAAACTTTATCCACTCTACACAATATTTTGTATAATGATAATAGCCAGGATGGGTAACGAACATTTTTGAATTGTTAATTGGGAAAAATACCATTTTTTTTTAAAGTGGTATTTTTTTGGAGCATTTTAGATTTTCACAAAAATAATGGATACGCCGTATAATAAGGATGGACGGTTCATAAAGCCAAAAATGTTCATTACCTGTCTAAAAAAATTGTTAAAAATGAGTTGACATAAATATTATGTCCATTATAATATTGGTATGGGGTGTTTAGTACATCCACTAACCTGACAAATGTTTGAACAAGATTGAACGGATGAAGGGATTGACAGGATGTAGGCAGAGTGATAGGCATTAATCCTGTGAATCTAACAACCGTTTTATCCTGTTCAAAATTCATGCGTCATTTATAGGGCATTCTTACCCTGGTGAGAATGATGAATTAACGTAATAAATAAATTGAACCTACTCCCTTTTTTACAACAGCAATTCAACGATTGCGGTGGGTTTCGTTTCACTCTACCCACCCTACGCTACGCTCGCTTAAATTTGGAGACTTAAAATGTTGAAATTATTAGATCATTTTACCTGTTCACGAGATAGCTTAGGGCTTGTGAAAGGAAAAAATCACTTGAAGGATAATCCTAAAAATAGCCCACAATGGCTATTCTTTATTTATACACTCGTTTTGGTTTTACCCATTTTTTCCTTTCCATTAACAGTTAATGGTACGCCACTTGATACCAAACTGGATTTTAATTATGGTCCAAACACAGATGATGTCTTGGCTGTGGATGACAAAGTGTCTCTAATCGCAGGCAAGGAAAATGAGACAAAACGGGAATTAATCGTCTTAGCTCAAAATGGCCAAGAAATAGCTCCTTCTCTAGTTACTATGATTGAATTAGTAGTAATGAATAGTCCCGCAGTAGCAGATGGTCAATCTAAAATTGATTTAGTAGTCATTCTACGTGATAATGTTGGTAATCCATTAGCTGGGGTTGCAATTGAATTATTAAAAGATTCTGATGATGTAATAATTGCCGAGCCAACTGGAATTACTAATGCGTCAGGAGAATTTCGTACTACGGTAACAACAGTACCTGAGATAGTAGGACGTACTTTAACTAAAGCTTTAGTCGTTAATATTACTCCAGTAGGTAATGGCGTTGTCGGTGGACCAGTTGTAGTTATTTTTACTCCTGCTAGTACTCAACCTACAGTACTATCCACCGATTGCAATGCCGTAACAGAAATTTCTACCATCGAATGCCAGTCACTGTTAGAACTGTACAATAGTACTGATGGTCCTAATTGGATAAACAATGACAATTGGAATGTGACCAATACGCCTTGTAATTGGTATGGTGTAACTTGTGAGAATGGGGGGGTAATTGAGCTTGATTTTTGGAACAATAAATTAACAGGTTCTATACCAAATTTTAGTGGATTGTCTAATCTAAAAGAACTTACGTTTTATGGTGATCAGCTAACTGGCCTCATACCAAATTTTACTGGGTTACCTAACTTAGAACGCATTATAATACGTGGTAACCAATTGACTGGTTCTATACCTAATTTTAGTGGTTTGCCTAATCTAAAAGTACTTGACCTCAAACATAATCAATTAACGGGTTCTATACCTGACTTTAGTAATTTACCTAATTTGACATGGCTTTCAATTATTGATAATAAATTGACTGGTTCTATACCTAATTTTAATAAACTGGCAAAATTAGAGACGCTTTACCTTACCAATAACCAATTAACAGGTCCCATACCAGACTTAGGTAATTTACCTCTAAAAGAACTAGATTTAGAAAACAATTCACTTTGCAAAAGAACAGATATTGATTATTCAACTTGGGGTATTATACACATTAGTGATGATACTGATACAAACTGGCAAGAACAACTCAATGAATTTCCAGATTGTTCTGCACCTAATCAATCTCCAATAGCTACCTTCACTGTTTCACCACCACAAGGGCAAGCCCCGTTAGCGGTCACTTTAGATGCCAGTTTTTCTTCTGATTCTGATGGTTCAATTGTCAGCTATCAATGGGAAGTATGGGATGGCAATTATTGTAATGTATCCCCCTGTTTAAATAAGCCTTTTTTTAAAAACTTAACGGGCAAAACCGTTTCTGTCATTTTAGAAACAGCGGATGAATATACTATCACACTAACGATTACAGATGATCAAGGCGCAATTGGAACTCAAACGGATTCGATCATCACAGTGAATCAAACTAATCAGGTATTTTGCTCAAGTGGACAAATTAATTTTAATAATACAAGCACAAGCTGTTCTAATGGCAATTGTAGCGGTTCTGGTGTCAAGTTTACGTGTAATAGTGAAAGTTGTCAATGGTGTGATGCAAATAATCATTGTGGACAAATCCTATACAATGGTACGACTCCCGTTGAAGGTGGTTCTATCAACTGTAGTGATGGACAATGTAGCTATAGTATTCAAACAGGTAATAGTAGTTCAGGTGGTCAATTCATTTGTCAAACTCACATTTCAACCGTTAATCAACCCCCAATAGCCACTTTTACTGTCTCACCACAACAGGGACAAGCTCCGCTGCCAGTGACTTTAGATGCCAGTTCTTCTTCTGACCCTGATGGTTCGATTGTTAGTTATGAATGGTTAATTGGTGGACAAAACTTAACGGGTAAAAATGTTTCTATTACTTTGGAAAATGTAGCCTATTATCCTATTATTCTCACTGTAACTGATGATAAAGGTGCGACTGACAAGACGGCGGCTTATGTTACCACAAGTCCGCCTGCTCAGAACCCTATTATTTCACAAGCAAATTATAAAGATGGGGATATCCTTCTTGTAACATTACCTCCATTATCGGCTGATCAAAACCAATGTGTTGCGATCACTTTGCCTAAAAATAGTGGTGTTTATGTATTGGATAGATTAAATGCGCTTATGCCGTTTGATGGTATAAATTTACCAGTATGGCAAGGTGATGATGTGGCAATTGAAGCACTTATTACACCAGGTATTCCTAGAGGTGAGTACACGGTTTATCTATTACGTATGCTTATGGGAATTTACCCGATGTCTGCACCCAGGGAACAGTGGTCATTAGGTATGGCTAATTTCAGCATACTTGATTCAGAACCATATTCACAACCAATTATTACTGATTTGCCAATCTTTAGTAATTTTGTAGCCTCCAACCAATCTCTATTCCAAGGTGAAAATCCGATTCAAACTGATGTTGGTGAGTGTGTGATTGATCCATCACAAATGGTTGTACTACGTGGTAAGGTGACCGACGCTCAAGCACAACCGTTAGTAGGTGTCACAGTTACAATTGATAGGCATACTGAATATGGTCAAACTTTGAGCCAAGCTGACGGTTCATTTAGCTTTGCGGTTAATGCAGAGTTGTTGACAGTTAATTATGCTAAAGAAGGCTATATGCCACTTCAACGTAAAATGACTTCTCTCCGAGGCAGTTTTGCAATGGTCAGTGATGTTGCCTTGGTATTGCGTTCTCCTGAAACCCCAATTAATCAGAGTGCTGGAGGCGTGACTCCAGTGGCCGGTGAACAAGACGCAAAACTGCTCTTTCCTCAAGACACTCAAGCAACGATGGTATTGCCTGACTGTTCAGTGCAAACTTTGTCTAATGATATAGCGGTACGGGCTACTGAATATACAGTGGGCGACCCAGGTGTCTATAGTATGACTGAAGGAGACCCTGATTCACAACGGAAAGTCGCCTCACAAATGCCTTTTCCTTTACCACCAGGCACCGGTTATACTTATGCCCTTGAACTGAGTGTTGATCAAGCCACTGATACTAGAGGACGGCCCAGGGCAAGAGAAGTTAATTTTGACCAAACTTTGCCACTTTATGTTGATAATTTCCTAAACTTTCCAGTGGGTGATTCTGTGCCTACCGGTTGGTATGATAGGACACAATCTGCCTGGATACCGTCTAAAGATGGTCGTATTGTCAAATTATTAAGTATTGATGATGGTTTGGCTGTTTTAGATATTGAGGGCAGTGGTCAACCTGCTACTTTACAAGCGTTAGCGGAGTTAGGCGTTACCGAGGCGGAAAGACGACAAGTTGCGGTTTCCCATGAAGTTGGTAAAACGCTATGGCGTGTACCAATTGAACATTTTTCACCTTGGGATTGCAATTGGCCTTTTGGTCCACCTGAAGATGCCACAGGGCCTAACGTCCCAGAAGGCGATACCAAAGATGACGATAAAGAAGAGGACCCTTGCGAAAAAGCAGGCTGCATTATTGAAGCCGAAAATCAGGTTTTAGGTGAAACCATACCTATTGTTGGTACACCTTTTAATTTGAATTATAGAAGTAGCCGAGTACCGGGGCGTAAATCGGCTTATACGTTAGATATTCCAGTGTATAGTGAAGCTGAACCATTGCCACCAAGTATTCAACGAATTGAGGTTGAAGTTAATATTGCAGGGCAACAAATCCAGGAAATTTATCCCAAAGACAATGTGCCTAAAACCGACACTTTTGTCTGGGATGGTTTAGATGCTTTTGGTCATCGTTTACAAGGGCAACATAATGCTGATGTACGCATAAGTTATGTGTATAAAGGCGATTATAAAAAACCAGTGAGTGGAACAAACTCCAGTTTTGGTTTGTCTTCAGGCAGTGCCATTTCCGGTGACAAAGCGCGGCAGGAAATTTCATATGATAAAAAATATGCTCGATTACTCGGAGTTTGGAATGCACAAGTGGCTGGCTTTGGTGGCTTAACCCTCGACATTCATCATGCTTATGATCAAACTACCAATACGCTTTATCGTGGTGATGGGAGCCAAAAAAAGGTTAGTCACACTGATAGACCTTCGCCTCCCTACAAACCTGGACCTGAACACGAATATGTTGAACTAACTGACAACGATATTCGCATTACACATTGCACCACCGAAGAAAATTCGTGTGGTAAAGTGTTGGTTGGTGCGGCTCGTATTGATACTGATAGTATTCAATGGATTAGTCCAGATACAGCTAATTATTTTTCTGTAAGTGGAAATCATGTCTTTGGTTTCACTGGTCCATCTAACGATAATTCTACTCAGTCTGTGGATAATCAATGGGGTTTTCAAGGGGATAGTGCAAGTTCTTATATTAGCAATCCTCAACCATCAGGAGCTGCACCAAGTATTGGTCATTTTTTTGCCCCAGATAGAGAAGGTGGTTTTTCCAATGGTAATTACTATTCTGCTCAAATAACAGACCAAAAGTCTGGTAGTCGAACTATTGAATTGAAGGGTGAAGGTATAAACGATAATTTTGTTACACCGGCGATTACCTTAGACATTCAAGTCAATGGGGAAACTGTACCGATGAATGATGCTTCGGCTCATTGCGTTTCTGCATCAACCGGTGGTGAAGTCATTTTCACAATAACACCAAAGGTTAATAATGATTTAGTGGCCACGATGGGAACTGCACCAGTTCAACATGTTATGCTGGAGTGGTGTTCCAATGACAATTACGATCCGCATTTCATAACGGAAAGTATGACTCCCAACAATTTTGCACTGAATGATTATTATCATCACATAAAGACTTATGATTGTGATAAATTATTGGTCAGTGTCAATAAGACCATTGAATTGAAGGCTACCCATCAACGGGATACGGAAAGTGGTTTTATTGATTACACCTTCTCCGTGCGTGGACACTATGATCGGCTTAAACCTGCTAAATGGCTTGGTAGTCATAAAACCTTTCATTTAATCTCGTTAAGTGACAACACGCGCCGGCGCAAAGATTTTGAATTGACAGACTTGCTCTATCCTTATTCAGAAGAGCTTGAAAAACGGGCCACTCGTTCTTCTGACAATTGTCCTTTCGACGAAAACAACGACCAGTCATTCAATGGCACTATTGCCTCACAAGATGGTGGATTACTCTATCAATTTGAAAAAGGCCATCATGTACAAACCTTGGACAGCTTGATGGGTACCGTTATTTACACGTTTACTTATAACGGTAGCGGCTATCTAATTGAAATTGTAGATATTGATGGTGATACGACCACCATTGAACGCGATGCCGAAAATAAACCAGTAGCGATTGTGGCACCTTATGGACAACGTACCACGTTGACTTTGGATGCCAATGGTTATCTGGCTTCAGCCACGAATCCTGCTAATGAGACCTATCAATTGGTTTATACGCCAGATGGCTTATTGACGCAATACATTGATCCGCGTGGCAATGCTGATAACTTTGAATATGACGCTCTGGGATTATTTGTAAAAAATGTGAATCCCGTCAACGGTGGTTATACCGTCACGCGCACTGACTTTGATACGCCAGAGGCTAAAGGGCATATCACCACGATGATGACTGCTGAAGGGCGTAAAACGGAGTACAAAGTGGCTACCGTGAACGGTAAGCGCGAGCGTACCAATACTGCCCCGGATGGCACGGTAACGCAATCGCTTAAAAAACTAGAAGGTGATAAAACCATCAGAACGACGAGCCATGCCGATGGGACTTTCATCTGGACGATGGAAGAACCTGATACGCGCTTGGTGGGTTCGATGCAATCAGCTACGCCGAAATTGACCGCGATTGTTATGCCTAGTGACTTAAAAGCCGAAATTGGCATGGAAACCATCACCGATCCGCCAGCGTATGCAGATGACTATGATCCTTTAAATCTAAATACCTTGACGCAAAAAGTCACAGTCAATGGACGAGTCAGTACTAGTGTGTTTGATAAAACAGCTAAAACTATTACTGCTACCAGTGCCACCGGTAGGCAAAGTCTTTCAGTATTGGATGATAAAGGCCGTGTTATCAAGGAACAAGTGGCTGGTTTTGCTGATACTGCATACAGTTACGATGATCGTGGTCGTTTAACAACTGTTAGTGTTGGAGAAGGTATTGATCTGAGAACTGCAACATTGAGCTATGATAGTCAGGGTAATATTGAAAAAGTCACCGATGCGTTAAATCGTGAAGTAAGTTTTAGTTATGATGCAGTGGGGCGAGTGATTAGCCAAGTTTTAACTGATGGTCGGCAAATTTTATATAGTTATGATGCTGGTGGCAATGTTGTTGCGATTACACCACCCGGTCGTCCAGCTCATAGTTTTGCCTATAATGGTAAAAATTTGCAGAGCCAATATACACCACCAGATGCCGGTTTGGTAATGCCGCAAACGCAATATCTTTATAATCGGGATGAGCAATTAACTAAAATTGTACGGCCTGATGGTCAAGCTGTTGATTTTGCTTATGATGCAACCAAGGGACGATTAAACACCCTAAATACACCGCATGGGCAATATAGTTATGCTTATGATGAGCAAAGCGGTAATCTAACTGCTGTTACTGCACCTGATGGTGGTACGTTAAGTTATCAATATGATGGTTCTTTGCCGTTATCTGTGACTTGGGGTAATGGTCAGCTAAATGGTAGTTTGGCGGTTACTTATGATAATAATTTTCGAGTAACAGCAACCAATATTAATGGTGAAAATAGCATTGAGTATCAGTATGATGCTGATAGTTTGTTGATCAAAGCGGGAGATTTAAATCTCATTCGTGATGAACAAAATGGCCTGCTGATAGGCACGCAATTGTATGGTGCTATTACTCAACGTACTTACAATCAATTTGGTGAATTGACAAGTGATGCTGCTAGTCATATTATCGCTACCCAGTATGGTAATGGTTATACTCGTGATAAATTAGGGCGAATAACGCAGAAAGTGGAAAGTATTCAAGGTGCAAGTACCACTTATGCTTATGAGTATGATTCGGCCGGGCGGTTAATTACCGTAATGCAAGATGGTATTATAACAGAGCAATATAGCTATGATGCTAATGGTAACCGTAATTATTTTAGTGCTAATTTGGTAGTGGGTGGTATTGCTGAAGGTAGTTATGATGAGCAAGATCGTTTACTCCAATATGGTGATAATACCTATGCTTATACTGATAATGGTGAGTTGTTGAGTAAAACCAGTAATGGTGCTACTACACAGTATAATTATGATGTATTGGGTAATCTGCGTTCAGTTCAATTGCCGGATGGTAGGCAGATTGAGTATGTGATTGATGCTAGTGGTCGGCGTTTGGGTAAAAAGCTAAATGGTGTTTTAACTCAAGGCTTTTTGTATCAAGGTAGTCTTAATCCAGTTGCGGAGTTTGATGGAAATGGTACTTTGGTGGCTCGGTTTGTGTATGGCTCCAAAGCTAATGTGCCTGATTATATTATTAAGGCTGGTAGTATTTATCGTATTTTCAGTGATCATTTGGGTAGTCCACGTTTGATAATTAATCTTGATACCGATGATATTGTACAACGTATTGATTATGATGCGTTTGGTAATGTTGTCTTTGATAGTAATCCTGGATTCCAACCATTTGGGTTTGCTGGTGGGATTTATGATGTTGATACTGGATTGGTGCGGTTTGGTGCTAGGGATTATGATGCTGAGATTGGAAGGTGGACGGCGAAGGACCCAATTAGTTTTGTTGGTGGAGATAGTAATCTTTATGGGTATGCGTGGAATGATCCAATAAATATTTTCGATCACTCGGGATTACGTCAAGCATTTATCGGAGGAAATGTAGATTTAAAATTTATATTAGGTGCTTCTCTTGGAGGTGGATTAATACTAGATCATAAAGGAAATGTTGGCACTAAAATGTGTTTAGGAATTGGAGCTGGTGCCGGTGCTTTTGTTGGTGGAGGAGTAGACTTTCAATCTGGTACGCTAAAAGAAGGAATTACTGGGACATTAGGTGTTAGTGCAAATGCCCAAGCTGCTCTTGGTGGTGGAGTTAGTGTTTCAGCAGATATAGCTAGTATGAGCAAAACCATAGACCTTTGTGGAGCTGAAGGAGATACTGAATTTGGAGGAATTGCTATTTCTGCTGCTCAAAAAATTATGGGTGACGAACAAGCAGGAAGTACATTTGTTGACTCTTTCGCAGGTGGGTTTCGTTTTGGAATGGGTGCCAGTGCTGGGGTTAGTGGAAATAGTTGTATCTCCGGAGTAGTTAACCCTGGTCGAATCATAAATAAATTTTTCAATGAGTTTAATAAAAAACTAACTCATCCTTATGTAGATGCGTAAAAATTTTGATAGGGTATACAACATCTTTTCGTTGCCCACCAAAACTGTTAAACATCTTGGCACGGTAAGAATTTATTACCTGCTTATTGTCTGAATCATGATTTGCTGGATTTTTGGATTTTCAGGATAACTTCATTTAATTGATTTTTATCCGGTTAATCTTTTAATCTTGTAAATCCTGATTCAAACATTCTTCCCCCTACTGAATATCCAAAGCCTTCTGACTAGCAACATTCACCAAACTCAACAACTCCGCATCCGAATATTCCGTACCACTAGCCAGGTAGGGTGGGTAAGCAGACGGCACGATCTTTATTCTCGTTCCCAACCTCTGGTTGGGAATGCCGGTGTTGACGCTCTGCGTTAAGCAAAATTTTAAGTCCCCTCTTTAATTTTCAATTCACACAATGAGGTCAATAAAATATGGAAAACAAAATGACACAAAACACTGAAATGAACAAAAAGGTAAATCCACTGACGATGCTGAAAAAAGCACTGGCTTCTTATGATGAAACCATCAACATTATGAATAAATCGTCTTTGGATGACGAAAATCGTAAAACGTTAGCTTGTGCTTATCTCAATCGTGGTGATGTGTTGCAAACTCTGGAAAAATGGGAAAATGAAACCTTAGAAAAAGCAAAATAATTGGGGTCAGAGTAAAATTAATAATTTATAGAAATAACAAAAAAAACTACCAATCAATATCTATACCTAATTGGTGATAAATGGTTCGCTATATAAATTAATGTTACTCTGACCCCAATTA
>Ga0190284_1000024_pt1 | contig 141200 bp, 110 predicted proteins | sample 48691812_MG_FD_161668 | JGI IMG/M metagenome (GOLD analysis project Ga0190284, IMG submission 161668) | Hydrothermal vent microbial mat bacterial communities from Southern Trench, Guaymas Basin, Mexico - 4869-18-1-2_MG | ecosystem: Environmental > Aquatic > Marine > Hydrothermal vents >... | reverse complement strand
GCGGCTCCTTTTTGAAGAACTACCGTTCGAGCGCGAAAAAAAAGTTCTAACACCGGACAAGATACATCAAAAGCGCGGATCATACCACCGTTCTAACGCGCAAAAAAACTCGCCCGTCAGAGCTGCAAACCGGGAAGTAATCCCACAGTTACGCGGGGCAGATCGTCTCCGGGCGTATGTCATTGCGAGGAGAGAAACGACGAAGCAATCCCCATATTCAGCGCGCGGGAGATTGCTTCGCTCCGCTCGCATTGGTATTAGACCGTGCTGACGAAATGTTCCGGAGGAACATTGGATAGTAGCCAGGCGATTCATCGCCGGGTATGCCTTGCGTACCAACCGGCCCGAGTCCCGGAGGGACGGCTGAACTCCGACAAGCAGGGAAGGAATTTCAGTCGTCCCTCCGGGACTCGCGGTCTGCTGACCAGGTTAGCGTCCGTGGAAGCTGGGGGGGCCGGCACCCATTTCGCAGGTTGAGCCCCCCCCCAGAACTAAGATCGCTAAAAAGACCTAACATGCGAAGATAACAACAGAACCGGAAACCATGCCGATATAGCCCTGTCTTAACAAGACGATGAGCCCCGGCGCTAAGAGAAATTTGACATGAATGGAGATTTGAAGTGGACAAATCTGTATATAGCTTGAATATAACGCTTTATTTGGACCATTATGCCGTATTGATCCAGTGTTCACAGGTAGATGGAACCCTTTTTAGAAAAAAGACTTGACATATAAGCCGTATCCCATTAGAAGTTCCTCACTGCATCAGCCCACCATATATTCCTACCATGACCTCTCGCCAAGCATCCTACCCGATGCCCCGCTGGGGGTCCCGCCTTTTGGGGGCAAGGCCTAATCCGCTCCCAGAGCACTGCAAGTACACCTTGGCTCAAGTTCGTTGACAGTAAGATCCTCAATGTAATTCTGCCACCTCGTCACCCCGGCGCCTGCCCCGGATCGGCGTCCGGGGCAGGCACCGGAATGACGGATAATAGTATCCGGATCAACGGTATACGGCTTATACTAACTCCCATCGCAAGAAAGCGACAACGAAGCATGAAAGTCCTTTCCGTTGTTCATTGGTCCGTGGCTTCGCCTCGGACAGGGTACTCGAAGAGCGCGCACGCTGCGCATGGACTTGGAGGGGAGGCCCTAGCCGGGCAGGCATTTCAACTTCAGTCTACCGACAGCTGTCATGTCACGTAAGCTGTCCGGGGCCCGCTCAATCGCCCCACGCGCAGTGGCTCCCCTCCAAACCACCCCATACGTTGACCCGGAAAGGCGTGGTTCTTTCACGGGACTTTCATAGGAATGCGCAATCAAGAGAGTGAGGTGGGCTTCCTGGGTGCCACTGCCGGCTTGCCCAGCAGTGCTCTTTATCACTTGTTTGAACGCGCATTGGTATAAGTCACAAGCATTGGGGAAGGGGGGCATCTGCGAGACTCTGACTCAAGATGACGATACTTCACGGTACAGGTACGGAAGACCAATAATCGCATGGGCGCGCTGAGCATGGACCTCCCCCCCTTTGGCAGCTGACTCAGGGACACACTTGATACAGGGAACTTCGGCCGGACAGCATTGACGCGGGCTTCCCGCTGTAGGGGCTGCGCATGCGTCGCCCTCTTTGCCCCGGGGGACAGTTTCACCTGCCGGCCAACTGACAGGAATCACAGGTGGTAGCCATACCCACTGTCTCACGTGTGGGCAAGAGTCAGCTTTGCAAAGGGGGGTAGGGCGGATTTATGCCACGGGAGCAACAGGACCAAAGGCTTATGGTAACACCAATGGGGGAAGGGGGGCTGATCTTGGCCGAATCTCAATGTGCGGCACTATTGCAGGGAGTCAATGTGGATCCACCCCCACAAGAAACGCGGGTCATCCCCATGACAATCACTACAAGAGCCCGTCAACCTCGACCACCAGGTCCGTCACTGCGGCAACCGATTTCTTAAACGCAGCATCCTCTGCCGCGCTGAGTTCCACGTCGATTACCTTTTCTACGCCCTCGGCGCCCAATATGGCCGGGACTCCCACAAAGATTCCTTTTTCACCAAATTCTCCATCCAGGTACGCGGCCACGTGTATGAGTCGCTTCTCGTCGCGCAGGATCGCGTTGGCCATTGCAATTGCGGCGACAGCGGGCGCGTAGTACGCGCTACCGGTCCGGAGCAGCTTAACGATCTCAGCACCGCCTTCACGGGTCCGTTGAACGATCTGTTCAAGTCGATGAGGAGGGATGAATTCGGTCACCGGGTACCCGCCCACCGTCACCAGGCGCGTGGGTATTACCATTGTGTCGCCGCGCCCTCCAAGGACGGGCACCTGGATATCTTGGGCCGAAACCCCGATCTCCTCAGCCAGGAAGCTCCGAAACCTAGTGGAATCCAGGAGGCCGCCCATTCCCATGACTCGCCTGGGATCACAACCCGTTTTTCTCCAGGCAGTATAGACCATAGCATCCAGGGGATTAGAAACAACTATCATGATCGCATTGGGTGAAGCTTGGAACGACTTTTCCGCTACCTCGCCAACAATCTTGACATTGGTGGCCAGCAGGTCATCACGGCTCATGCCTGGTCTTCGAGCAATGCCCGCGGTGATGATTATGAGATCGCTGTCCTTTGTTTCTCCGTAGTCCTGCGTGCCGAAGACCCGGGTCTCCACTCCGTAAATCGGGGTGGCCTCAAATATATCCAGCGCTCTACCTTGGGTTACTCCTTCAAGGATGTCGAGCAGCACAACATCTCCCAATTCCTGGGCGGACGCGTACGCGGCTACAGATGCGCCCACATTGCCCGCTCCAACCACGGTTATCTTCTTTCGTGACATATCCCTCTCCAATCTGATTCCAGCAGTGATAGGCGCCGCCGGTCGGATGCTGTATCCGAATATCGGGCCCTCGGTCGCGCGCTCTTGGATGATGAGACCGGCTCGCCCCTCAAAACCCGGGTCAATTGTGGCTGGTCAACGTCTCCGGACATGACGCGCGGTTTGACATAACCAATGGATGACGGCTGTCGTGGAGCCTTGGAAGAGTGGTGTTTCCAACCATAACGAAAAGAAGCGGTTCAGTCAAGCCGCTGCGCGTGACGACAATATCCTGTGAGATCCAGGTGTTATTCAGCGCGGGGCTTGATGGGTACCCGTGCTTACCCCCTAAACTAGCCCTTGACAGAAAAAACTCTTGGTGTATCGTTTGCCGTGTCGTGGTACCCTTGGAATGATGGCACTCACCGTTTTTTAGTCTTGCCTGAAATCTACCGGCGACCAGTGGGCGGCTGGGGTGAATCTGTGGAAGTGGGCCCGGGGACCGCTGCCGGGCAAAAGGGCGAAGTTCGCCTTGCAATCAGGGCCCACTGTAAACACGGCTGCACGTGGACCGGAGACACCTGATGGAACGCGGCCGAGCGGCCAAGATCATTAGATTGCTGCAATACTCATCCGGTCCTTGCTCGGATCTCTTCATTGGAGGGAATCTTCATGGCTCTATTGATCGAGAAAATGATGGAAAAGGAGAATCGGTGGTCGCTGCAGGTTGTGCAGCAGACCCTTTCCCTCCTGGTTCATCTTCCGATGCGACTGCTCGATTGGGACAAGGTTGTCCGGCTCAAATCGGAGCGGGAGAAGGCGATGGGCGCCAGCAATGATCTGACCGACGATGCGTTCTTTCACCGTCTCGACCCACAAACTTCAGACTGGTTCAATGATCGTAATAACTCGGGATGGGTAACCGCGACCCGCAACATGCACCCGCTGGTCGAATACCTCAGACGAAATCCCAACTGGCTTGGAAGTGAGCATATTTTCTTCACCAACTGGCTCGAGAACACGAAGATAGACGGGGCCGCCTTGCACAACTATTTTCAAAAGGAAATGCAAGTGGCCACATGGGACCTGAGACCGGACACCCGTTTCCCCGGGTTTCTGTTTCTGGGGCCTGTCTTCGCTCGTCCGATAGCCAATGACGAACCGCGTGAATTTCGTGATCAGGTAGAAGATTTTGTCAAGGCTGTTTACAAAGATGTTTCAAGGAAAGACAAAGACCATAAGCCCAATCTTCAGCAAATGCTGCTCCTGGGACCTGCAAAGGGGTGGATGTACAGCGACTGCCTCGAGAAGCAGACGAAACTGCTGGCGAACGCGCTCAGATCAATATTCACAGCCGACTGCAGTGTTCTGAAGGAAGATAGAATAAAGAATTCCGAATACAATGCTATTGCGCGGATCGCGTTTCAACTTCACAATGAGCTTGATCCGCCCAACGGCAAGATTCAGGGTATCAAGGACGGCAGTGCGCTTGTGTTCAAACTACCCTCTGCAGGCGGCCGCGTACTAACGGCTGAGCCAAAGGAAGGTGCGTGGAAATTGTCTTTCGAGAATCACCCTGACATGAAGAAACCGGTCTGGATAAGAGAAACTCCTGATGCCGTTTGCGACAGCAAACTCAATGATGACGAGACAGCATTGGAAAAGCGCAAAGGCGAGCTCGGTCAGTCGTTCGCGACACAGTGGGACGGATATGCCGATGAAAAGGTCAACCGTTTGTACCAAAGGCTGAACAATGAATTCGGTGTTCTCTCCACTGAGGCGGGCCTGACGGACCATCAGATCGAGACGAGATATTACCTATTGGCAAGGAGAATAGCGGATCTTTTCCTCGCGGACATAGTGAAGATATTTCTGTACGATCACAGCCTGGAAGAGCTGATTCCCGAGGCCGCTTACTTTGATGCAAACCTATCTGAAGAAAAGAAGCATGAGTGGTGGGAGGCGGAACGCCGGCTAATGCGGAATGCTGCGTCTGATACTGAAATGAGAGCAAAGATTATTGCGTACGAAGCGGCAAAAACGGGTAGGACGCAGTTCTGGCCAGAAGGGCTCGACAGGGACCAACGAGGCCATGCGCCGGACAAGAGTGTACAGAATCAGAGGGCCGGCCTCTTTGAGCCACAGGCACAAATGGCCATTCCACTCATAATTTATGGACGGATGTTCGGCGTGTTGGAAATTAATGGATTCAGCCCCTATCAGTTCAGGCATGACAATATGCATCTTGCTCAACGGATCGGGGATATTATAGGGCCATTCGTATACCGACAGAAGATTCTTACCGGCCTGCAGCGGGTCGGCGAACAGGTCCTCGATCGTGAGACACCGGACCAGAAACGGCTCAACGTGATTGCCGAGGAATGCTGCAAGATATTCATGGCTCATGCGTCAGCCCTCTTTATGCCTCCTGTCGGGAAAACGGATGTCTTTGACCTGATCGCATGTCACAACAGAAAGGACATGATGGAATTCCTGGACGCAGGAGGACGTGAATACCGCCTTGAACCGTATCACACGGACAGTCCTCTGATAGACACGATATATTCGGGGAAGAATATTGCGGTGCTAAATATTAAGGAATGGATAAAGCGGCATCCCGGATGGGCCGACAACAAAGAACTTCCCTTGCGCAAGAATACGGTGAATGAGCATAAGTATGAGAATTGGATCGTTATTCCGACTCGAGACCCGAAAACGAACAAGTCCCTGGGAGGGTTGTCCTTGTACTACAAGGCCCAGGAAGGAAGAGATAGCGTGCGTGTTCCTGAAAGAACATGGGAGCCGGTGGCCAGATTCATTTCCAACTACGCGGCCCTATCCATTGCCGCCATAGAAACCCGCCGAGACGAGGACGCAATCGTTCAGAACTTGCTCCGTCACCAGATTAGACACCTTACTGTCAACATGGCAAACGACATAGCTGCAACACTGAAGAGAGTTGAGGACAACCGATCCGAAAGGGAAACCAATTTTCTCCGAAAGTCACAGACAAGTATCGACAATTCGAAGAAAATATTATTGAAAACAGTGGATCTGCTTCAATCTGAAGACTACAGGAAGTTCAGGTCCAGGTTCAAAAGACTTGATCCTCATTTATTCATTCTTTCCAAAGACGGTGAACTCAACCCGGATCAAGATGCGGAAATCGTTAACATCAAGGAAATGACAAGGACTATTGGGGAGCGATATGCTGAAAATCGAGACCGGGACATCGAGTACTTGACGGTCGGTACGCCCATAAACCCAAGATTCAGCTTGTTCAAATTTGCGTTTGAGAATTCACTCGATTATCTGTTCTTCAATGCGTGTGATTATTCACAAAAGGGCAAAACTATTACGGTTCGTTTTGAAGAAACAGATCGACACTTTCGAGTAAAGATTTCCAACCAGGCCCCGTCTCTCAAGGAACCTTCCGAGAAATGGCGTTTGATGGAATACCGCCATAGGGGGAGCAACAAGGGCGGCGTCATGGGTACGGGTCTCGGGCTCTTCATGGTTCGTCTCTGGTGCGAGTTTGCCGGCATCAGTTTTCGACACCACGTAGAGGAAGTTGGACTTGGAACAAGTCGCTTCGATTTCTTGTTGACGATTCCGCGGTTGAAGGAGGCCTGAAGCAAAGCGAAATGCGACGAAGGAGAAACCAGATGGATCCAAGAACGGTTCTGTTTTTGGAGGACAGAGTAGAGTCTATTGTTCAGCCGCTCACGTGCTGTGAGGAACGCGGCCTTTCAGTGACGGTAGTGCCGACGGATTTTGAATTTCTGGAACAACTCGAAGACGGCGCTGATAACATTGGTCTAATTGTTGTGGACATAAGTCTATTGGGTGTCATGAACCTGAAGGCTGTAGGTATCCCCAACTCTGATACCGATGGCGGAAATCGTGCCGGATGGGTCATAATCGACCGTTTGCTTCGGCCCGAAACGTCCGATGCTTCCTTCGCAAAGATCCCAATTCTGGTTCTGAGCGTCATCCAGGCACACGATGTGGACGCCGCGCCGTTGAAGGCTGCCAACGCAAGAGCAGACAAGTTCGGTTGGCCGCCTATCAAGAACCTGGTCAAGGGGGGGACAGACCTTGACAAAAAGCGACCGTGGCACGAAGAATTTGAGGAAATCATTGACGAGCTGTTCCCGCGGTAAAGCGCCACAAGGCAACTCTGTCCACGTAGTCCAAGCCTTCATCGTTGTGAGACGATCCGAAGGCGTCGCCGAGCAGCACAAGGGTTGTTGCGATGACATGATATTTGTTTTCAGGCTTGGGAGAAGCTAAACTTCACCCGCGTGCGGTGTACCAAAGCCGAGCTTGTTCCACGTTGGCGTCGGCGATAGGAGTTACCAATGACCTGTGGACACTGCTTACCGAAATTTGGAAAGCAATATGCTGAGTGCCTGATGCTTGCTCAGACTTTTGAAAATTATTGGGCCTATGTTCTGTTTTCGGAGGATGAACTCTACTCTTCTGAGTGTCGACAAGCTCTGATCCAGTTTATTGAATCGCTGGAGGCCCTTCCCGGCGGGAAGACCGACATTCCGGCACGCGCGGCTCGCGCCGCAGGCGAGAAACCAGACTCTGTTGATCTGATTCCGAATCTGAAAGATTGGGCTGCAATAAGAGAAGGTTACCCGTTCGGGGATATTCAAGAAAGCCGCGAAAAAATGCGGGCATTCCTGTCGAACGTCAAGAAACATCTCATCGAATACTTGGGTTTTGAGCAGAGCCCTGTAACTGTTTCGACTTCCCGTGAAGAGCGTTACGATCCACGGGTTCAGCGATGGAAGCCGCATCTGCCACGGCGGATCCTCAGGCGGCAGGATCTCAGGACACTGGTCACGGTACAGGCCTCGATCAGTGACACTATAGTAGTTGTAGGAGACATCCGCAGATCGCAGGATCTCATGACTTATGCTGAGGAGCCCGGTCATTTTGAATGTAAGATGAGTAATTTCATTGCCGACACGCGTGAAAATGTGTTCAAGCACTCCGGCATCTTCGACAAATTCACGGGAGATGGGTTCCTCGTTTATTTCAACAAAGCAATTTGTGAAGCCGCCGGGGCTGGCCATCAAGACTACCTAAAGTGCTTTCTGGATTTCACAAAGGATCAACGGGACTTCTGCGCGAAGCACTTCCGTGAATGGGAGAAGGGGGTGCGGAAGCTTTCTGGCGCCAAAGGAGATGCCCCAAGTGTAGGTTTGGCCATGGGGGCTGACCACGGAAAAGTCAGATTCACAGATGAACACGATCACTTCATTGCAGTAAGTCCGGCCATTGTCTGGGCTGACAGGATGGCGTCCAACTCCCGCGCGAATGAAGTGTTGGTCAACAATTTGCTGTTCCACGCTTTGAAGGATTCACCACTCTCAGTAGAATTCGAGGTTCGGACCGGACAGACCAAGGCAGGTGAGAGGTTTGTGGCCAGATTGCTGAAGTTCCAAGATTAAGAACCGTGCGTTCGGGGCAATTCTGCGGGCTACCGCCAAGCGATGGCTGCGGAGGTCCCCCGGCAAGAACTCGCCCGACCACGGCGCCCAAATTAGCCGGCGCTTGTTCCGTCAACAATGTGACCGTAGTGGGCTACATCCTCCGCCGTTACCCAAATTGATAATGGAGACGTCTAGATGATTGAAACCGTTGTAGACTCGGGTGCCGCGTCCCCTTGCTGTGGGGGGTCTACACGACGGTTGCACACGAAGCATGTTCGGCAGTCTTCACGAACGCTACATCTCCCGGTCGACCTCATTCATGGAACCCCTGACTTGCTCGATTGATTCTGATAGCAGCTCTTTTTCGCTTCGCGTAAGTTCCACGTCGATTACCTTTTCTACGCCCTCGGCGCCCAATATGGCAGGGACTCCCACAAAGATTCCCTTTTCTCCGAATTCTCCGTCCAAGTACGCGGCCACGGGCAAGAGTCTCTTCTTGTCACGCAGGATCGATTTGGCCATTTCAACTGCTGAAGCTGCCGGCGCGTAATAAGCGCTTCCGGTTTTGAGCAACTTCACGATCTCAGCGCCGCCCTCACGGGTCCGTTGAACGATCTGTTCCAGCCGGCCGGGAGTAATGAATTCGGTCACCGGGATTCCGCCAACGGAGCAGTGCCGAGTGAGTGGAACCATGCTGTCACCGTGACCACCCAGTACCAATGCCTGAATATCCTCCACTGACACTCCGATCTCCTCAGCTAGAAAGCTTCGGAATCGAGCGGTGTCCAGCACACCGGCCATTCCCATAAGGCGCCTGGGTTTTATGCCTGATTTCTTCCACGCGGTGTAGACCATAGCATCCAGGGGATTGGAAACAACTATCATGATCGCATTGGGTGAAGCTTGGAACGACTTTTCCGCTACCTCGCCCACAATCCTGACATTGGTGGCCAGGAGATCGTCACGGCTCATGCCGGGTCTTCTGGCAATGCCCGCGGTGATGATTATGAGATCGCTGTCTCTTGTTTCTTCGTAGTCCTGTGAACCGAGGACCCGGGTGTCCACTCCGTGAACCGGAGTAGCCTCAAACAGGTCAAGGCCTATTCCCTTGGCATAGTCCTCTCGAATGTCGAGCAGTACAATGTCTCCCAACTCCTGAGCGGACGCGTATGCGGCTACGGATGCGCCTACGTTTCCGGCGCCTACAACGGTTATCTTCTTTCGCGGCATTAATCGACTCCTCCATAAGGGTCGGGGAAGGGGCCCATCCGATTCTTGCTTGTCGGGGGGGCGGCTGTAACGGGATTACCTTTCACGGAACATGATATGACAAAAGCCACCCGACTCCCGATTATCCGGTGGCCCGAAGATCCTGCAAGAACTCTACAAAGATATCTTCAAACCTGAATTGCTGTCAAGATCGAAATAAGGCCTATTCACGAGCATCAGACCCTGAAAAGAGAATGTTGCCTGTCGCGCCCAGGCAACGCGCAGGGGCATGGCGCCATCGTAATGGTTCACCGGGCTTGAAGCGGTTCTGCGCCCGGTGAGAATGGAGGGCCCACTCGACGTGGTGTCAACAGGTTCTCCACGATATATCCGTTCTTGGACCAAGTAGGCCCATCCCTCGATATCCCCGTGTCCCCGTGCAAAGCATAAACCCAAGACCTTTCTCAAAGCACCCACGCTCGGCGGGCCGCTACGGACTATAATTGAAGCTCACACACCAACCGGCTCGCAAATTGGCCCTACGCCCAGTAGCTCCCCCTCCAAACCTCCCCCATACGTAATTCCGGGAGCTTGTACGGTTCCCGGTGAACGGTTACGCGCCATCTTACGATCTTTAACTATAATCTCTCATGGGTATCAATGTCAAAAATCCTCGTACAGGCGCCGGTGGATCTTTGGAACGATATCCTTGATCATACGGGAGATGGCGCGGCGTCTGTTGGAGAGGGTTTGTGTTATGGAGTCGGTAACAGTGTAAGTGGACTCTGCGGAGATACTCCGTTTCCAAAGCGTCTTTTCGGGGTGAACCTGTTTCAATTGGCCGGCCACCTGAAGCGTTCCGGTACGGGTCAGCTCCTTGCCGTCCGCGGTGAAAGTAGACGGGGTCTCCGTGTATGAACTGACCAGAGTCTCCAATCTGGTGTCTCCCCCGCTTCTGACCGGTTTCAGCCTGGTGTCGAGCGCGAATTCGTCGCGCAGGTCATTAGTCAGTTCAGTCTCGATTCCGGCTATTCTCGTGTTGTTGACCGCGCTTCGGACCACGATGGTCTTCAGATTCTCAGGGAATGGGTTGTCCGCTGCCCCCCCGGTGAAACGGTATCCACAACCGGTGAGCACGAGCGCCACCAGGAGCCATGATCGTAAGATCAGGGGAAGAAGCTTCCGGGGGCCGCCCTGGGCTCGGTTCGATGAAGATTGACCGGGGGACACTTCATTCATGTGAACTACCCTGTCCGGGACCGGGCAAAACGAATCGCGAAGATGCGCACAATGATGATCCATTTGAGCCGTGCAGCCCGAACGCACGACATTCCGGGAAAAAGGACATTTTTATACAAAACCGGATGGACCGGGAAGTCCTTCGAGTCCGTCTTGGACCCACTATTCAAGAGGGCGTAGCGTGCTACGCCCCTGCAACCACGGCCGACCTCATGCCGGTTCCGAGATATCCACAACGTGACGCAGACTTCCGCAACCAGACGTCAGTTCGCAACAATGTTCACGAGCTTTCCGGGGACCAGGATCACCTTGCGTATGGTCTTGCCCTCAACGAATCGCTGAACATTGGTTTCGTTGAGCGCGGCTTCCCTTGTTTCGTCTTCGGACGCGCCCGTGGGGACTATTACTTCTCCTCTTTTCTTGCCGTTAACCTGGACCACAATCAGGATCTGATCCTCTGTGAGCATAGACGGATCATAATCGGGCCAGGCCTGTCTGAGTATGCCCGGTTTACCGCCCAGGGCTTCCCACATCTCCTCAGCGGCATGAGGCACAAATGGGGACATGAGGATGACGAAGGACTTCAGCGCCTCCTCCAGCGCGGGTTTTGCGTCCGCGGGGGGGCCGTCGTCTCGAAAAAGGATTTCAGAGATCCCGTTGGTGAACTCCATCAACGCCGCGACCGCGGTATTGAAGTGGAATCGTTTCTCGATGTCTTCGGTCACCCTTTTTATGGTCTTGTGGGTAAGTCTTCGGATATCCGACGATATCTTCTCGCCGTCATCTGATTCCGATGAAGCGCCCGGGGCCCACCGGGTGAATGTGTGGACCAGGTTCCAGGCCCGGTTCAGAAAACGCTGCGAACCCGCGACTCCCTCGGAGGTCCAATCCAGGTCTCGATCGGGCGGCGCGGCAAAAAGACAGAAAAGCCTGAGCGTATCCGCGCCGTACTTCTCGATAAGTTCTTCGGGATCCACCACATTCCCCTTGGATTTGGACATCTTGGCCCCGTCCTTGATGACCATTCCCTGGGTCAGTAGATTGGTGAAGGGCTCGTCGCTTATCTTGATGCCCAGGTCCCTCAGGACCTTTGTGAAGAACCTGGAATAGAGCAGATGGAGTATGGCATGCTCGATCCCGCCTATGTATTGATCCACCGGGAGCCAGTATGAATCGGTCTTGGGGTCTATTATCCCTTTGTCGTACCGAGGGCACGCGTACCGGTCAAAGTACCAGGAGGACTCCACGAAGGTGTCCATGGTATCGGTCTCTCTGCGGCCCGGTTTTCCGCACTTGGGGCAGGCCGCGTTGACGAACGATTCCAGGTCGGGCAAAGGAGAGCGCCCGTCTTCCGGGAAATCCACGTCTGTAGGCAATTCTACAGGCAGGTCCTTGTCCGGGACCGGGACCACCCCGCATTTATCGCAAAATACTATTGGTATTGGAGCGCCCCAATAACGCTGCCTGGAGATTCCCCAGTCCCTGATGCGGTAGTTGACGGTGGCCCCACCCATGTTCATCTTTTCGAGCTTCTTCGTGATCCCGTCCATCGCGGCCACATGGTCCGTGCCGTCGAATTCGTTGGAATTGACCAGGGTCCCTTGGTCCACGTAAGCCTCGGTCATGGTCTGCGAATCGAGTTCTTCACCGGGCGGCTGAACCACCACGATAATGTCGAGATCATATTTCCCGGCAAACTCGAAATCTCGTTGATCGTGGGCAGGGACTGCCATTACCGCGCCCGTGCCGTATTCGTATAGGACAAAGTTTGCCACGTAGATCGGCATCTTCAGGCCGGTGAGCGGGTTGAGGCAGTACGCGCCCGTGAAAACACCTTCCTTTTCCGCTTCATCGCCGGTGCGATCTTCCCATTCCTGGGCAAGGATTCTGCTGACGAAGTCCCTGACTTCGTGCTCCTGAGCGGTACCCTGGGAGAGTTGAAGACAGAGCGGATGCTCCGGGGCCAAACTCATAAACGTGGCCCCGTGGAGAGTATCGGGACGGGTTGTGAAGACCTCGATGGGGTCTCCTCCCTTTTCCATGTGGAAGAGTATTCGGGTGCCCTCGCTGCGGCCGATCCAGTTGCGCTGCATGGTGAGAACCCGTTCGGGCCACCCTGAGAGTTTTTCGCACCAATCCAGCAGTTCCCGGGCATAGTCGGTGATCTTGAAAAACCAGCCGTATTGCTCCTGCTGAACCACAGGCTCCTGACATCGCCAACACGCGCCCGCTTCCACCTGTTCGTTGGCGAGAACGGTCCGACACGAATTGCAGTAATTGACGACCGTCTTTTTCCTGTAAACAAGGTCCTTTTCGAGCATTCGCAGGAACAGCCACTGTTCCCATTTGTAATATTCCGGGTGGCACGTGGCGATCTCCCGGTCCCAGTCGTATGAGTAACCCATGCGCTTGAGCTGGCGACGCATCTCGTCGATGTTCTGTTTGGTCCAGACCGCGGGATGGGTACGATTCTTTATGGCTGCGTTCTCAGCGGGCATCCCGAACGCGTCCCAGCCCATCGGATGTAGAACGTTGAAGCCCTTCATCATTTTAAAACGGGCCACCACATCACCGATGGAGTAGTTCCGGACATGTCCCATGTGAATTCGACCGGAAGGATACGGAAACATTTCCAGCAGATAGTATTTCTCCTTGGATGTGTCCAGTTCCACCTTGAAAAGCTTTTCCCGATCCCAGAACTCTTGCCATTTCTTCTCTACGACTTCGGGGTCATACTTTCTGTCCATTGTTCCTCCGCGCCGGCGCGCAACGGCTTCAATCGAACACTTCTAGCACACGGATCGCGACCGTTCAACGGCTTTCGTCCTTGACCTGTAATCCTTCAGTTTAGCGGGGGCACGGGCAGGATGTCATTGCGAGCGCAGCGAAGCAATCTCCTGCGCGCCAGGTATGGGGATTGCTCCGTGTTTCACTCCTCGCAATGACACACGCGATGAGACGATCTGCCCCCCGTAACTGAAGGATTGCCTTGACCTGTAGGCTAGGGGGCTTTATTGTCAAGGTTTTAGGCTTCCTTGGCCGCGGTCAGGCTTTTGTGTTCTCCTATTCAGCGGGGACCAAAGGGCCGCGGATAGGAGCACAGGGAGTATTGTCAAGGGCCCGCAGGAGCAATCATATGAGTGGAGAATATTCTATCAGCCCCGATGGGGAAAGATTCCCTCTGCCATCGGATGAGGATAGTGTCGCTGAATTTGAACGCCTGAAGGAACTCGCAACCTCTCACAGGGATCAGGGCCGCGAGATAGTGGTGGTAGTTGGTGTGGGGTTCGTGGGCGCGGTCATGGCCGCGGTGGTAGCGGATTCCACCGATGCTTCGGGCAATCCGGGCAAGTTCGTGATCGGAATGCAGCGTCCGAGCACACGCAGCTATTGGAAGATCCCGATCATCAACCGGGGGGTCGCGCCCATGAAAGCGGAGGATCCGGAGGTGGCCCGGATAATCGAGCGTTGCGTGAACCAAAAAGGGACACTCACCGCATCCTTCACATATGACGCGATAAAGCTGGCTGACGTGGTTGTAGTGGATGTGCAGTGCGATTACGTGAAGGAATCCCTTGATGACATAAGCACCGGGTACGTTGAGATGGAGGACCTGGAAAAGGCCCTGGAGACTATCGGTGAATTGATTCAGCCGCACGCTCTTGTGCTCATAGAAACCACAGTCCCCCCCGGTACCACGGAACAGGTCGCTTATCCGCTGATAAAGAAGGCCTTTCGGCGACGGGGAGTCGAATCAGAGCCGGTTCTTGCCCACAGCTTTGAGCGGGTGATGCCGGGGACCAACTACGTGGCCTCGATCCGAGATTTCTGGCGAGTTTGCAGCGGCATAAACCTCGAATCCAGGAACCGGGTGACTGAATTTCTCAGTGAAGTAATCGACGTGGAAAACTATCCCCTGACCGTCCTGGATCGTCCCATAGAATCGGAGACAGCGAAGATTGTGGAAAACAGCTACAGGGCGACGATACTGGCCTTTCTTAACGAATGGAGCCTCTTTGCGGAACGCAACGGTATCGATCTGATCAAAGTTATCGACGCTGTGAAGGTCAGGCCCACTCACTCGAACCTGATCTTTCCCGGGCCGGGGATCGGCGGGTACTGCCTGCCCAAGGACGGGGGGCTCGCTGTATGGGCTTATCGGCATCTCATGGGGTTTGAGGATGATCTGTTCAAGATTACTCCGATGTCCATAAATATCAACGATACCAGGGCTCTGCACGTTCCGGAACTGGCACGGGACGCTCTGCGGAACATGGGCCGATACATTGCCGCGTCCAGGGTGGCCCTGTTGGGCGCATCGTACCGAGAAGATGTGGGGGACACCAGGTTCAGCGGGTCTGAACTGATTGTCAGACGGCTCGTGGACATGGGCGCAGACGTGTGCGTACACGATCCCTATGTGGATCACTGGTGGGAGTTCGAGGCCCAGGATACCTATCCCAGACCGGACAAGGGTCGGGCCCGATTCTTCCGCAATCAGAAACGCCTTGCAGGCCTGCGCATAGTACAAGACCTCTGGGAAGCCCTGAAAGAATCAGATGTGGTCATATTCGCGGTGAGACACAAGCAGTTCAAGGACCTGGACCCCGATAAGGTGGTCGAAGCCGCGGGAGGTCCGCTGGCCGTAATCGACTGCTTCGGTATACTCGATGACAAAAAGATCCGCCGGTACTTTGAACTGGGATGCGAAGTAAAAGGCCTCGGTCGCGGACACATAAACCGGCTCAAGAAGATGTACAAGAAGTGAGAGGGGGGACGGCAAACTAGAGATTGTCCAAGGTTTTCACTGCTTGGAAACCCAATAGGGCTTCTGTTCGCACCCGGACGCCGCTCTTGTCTTTGCTTACAAGGCCAAGATCGATCAGGGCGTTGACGTCTCTGGCAATAGCTTTGCGCGTCTTGCCCGCGTACGCCAACATGAGTTTGGGATCGAGTTCGGGCAACTCGGAGATCGGGACGGGCGCCGCCTGCCTGGAAAGAGCGAACACCAGCCGTCTCCGCCTGATCTGCGCATGAGTGCCCTTCCCCCCGAACTTGCCCCAGACCAGGTCACGCCATACAACCAGCCATTGCTGGTCGTGAATCATCATCAATTGCCCTCGGAGGCCGTCCAGGAACCCTTGAACCGCGTACCGCATGAAGGGAAGGACATCCCCGCCGGACGCGCTTGCTCGTCTCAATTGACGATAGTATTCGCTTCGAGTCTGATTGTAGTGGTTACTCAACAGGTGCGCGGCTGGGTGGGGAACACCGGACGACATTAGGATTCTGAGCTCTACCAGCCTGGCGGTACGGCCATTGCCGTCTCCGAAAGGGTGGATCCAGGCCAGATACAGATGAGCCAGAATCGCCTTGATGATGGCGTACACCACTCCCATGTTTTCGGGCGGATCGAACACAGGCCCGGCAAGCCATTGGCAGAGGCGTTCGAGAAGGTACTCACAATCTTCTGCCGGCGCGCCTCTGTAACCGGGCACACCCACGGAGTGTGTGCGGATTTCCCCCGGGACTACTTCATCGTCCATCTCCAAATTTGCCGACATCAGCTTGTTGATGGTCTCTATCTCCTTCGCTATCAAAGGAGGCGCTTGCCGGCCGGCGCGGATGAAGTCCAAAACGGTGTTGCAGGCGTTGACGATGTTGTCTATCTCCACACCGAGATACTTCTTGGACGGTGGGAGGCGCAGCTTCCCTTCAAGGTGCTGAATGACCTCCTCTTCGGACAGTGTGTTGCCCTCAATTGCCGCTGTTGCAAGGCTGCCTTTGGCAAGGTATATTTGGAGCAGGTCCGCCTGGACCTGAGGAAGAATCGGCGTGTTGGATATGTGTTCACACTTGGATTGGCACTCCCCGAGCATGACCCAGAGATCAGGTGGGGCTTGGCTGAGGTTGACTGAGAACTTCAGCCACGGATGTGTCCTTTCGTATGTCCTCATCTTTGTCCCATCTATTCATATAGATATCAATATGATAATGGTCATAATGACCTTATCAATGTCCCAGAATACTACGACAAAAGGGTCAAGTCAAGCGCGGTTGCCAAATAGTCGGTATCCTGCTGTTTCGTGGGGGTCGATCAAGCCCCCGCGCTTTACGGTTTGCCCTGCAAATGTTAAATAGCTCATATGAAATCTGTGGTCACTGTCAGAGAATGCGAAAACTACGAGCCCGCCGGCTTGAGGCCTGCCATCGAGAAGGTCTTTGATGATCTCGGGGGGTTGGGTTCCCTTGTGAAGCAGGGGGATCGGGTGCTCTTGAAGCCGAACCTTATCAGGTCCGCTCTGCCCGAAGCTGCGGTGGTCACCCACCCTGCGGTGGCGGAGACCGTGGCGTCAATGATCAAGGATTGCGGGGCAACGCCGTTCGTGGGAGAAAGCCCGGGGCTGGGAAGTCTCAAGGGGGTCCTGTCCAAATCCGGGTACAATCCTTTCATGGAGCGGCTGGGAGTCGAGGCTGTCCCTTTTTCGGGGAAGAAGACCATTGAGTTTTCCGACAACAGGACCTTCCGCAAAATAGAGCTTGCCGCTGAACTCTTTGACTTCGACGCGGTGGTCAATCTGGCCAAGCTGAAAACCCATGAACAGATGGTCTTGACCCTGGCCGTGAAGAACCTATTCGGCACGGTTGTGGGCATGGATAAGGCAAGCTGGCACCTTAGGGCCGGCAGGGACCACGACACCTTCGCAACAGTGTTGGTCCAGATCTACGAAGCGGTAAGGCCGGTGGTGTCGCTGGTGGACGGGATCCTCGGCATGGAGGGCGCCGGGCCCACAAACGGAGATCCACGTTTTATGGGCATCCTCGCCGCGTCCACCGACGCTGTGGCCCTGGACGCGGTCCTGTGCAGGCTTGTAGGGTTGAAACTCTCACATCTGAGGACTTCCGTCGTCGGACAGGATCTGGGAATCGGCGTTGCTGACTCGGCTCTCATTCGGCAGGTCGGTGATAAATTGGATGGGTTTCCATTGAAAGACTTCAAACCGCCCCGGTCCATGAGCGTTAAGTGGAATCTCCCGCCATCGAGCCGTGTCCGGAAATTTCTCGAAAATCATGCTGTTGTGCGGCCGGAAATAGTCACGTCGTCGTGCGAGGTCTGCGGAGTCTGTCGCGACCACTGTCCTGCAGACGCGATAACGGAAAAGAAAGGCGCGATGGTCATAGACCATCAGAAGTGCATTTCCTGTTTCTGTTGTCAGGAGCTGTGCACCAGCGATGCGGTCTGCATGGTCCGTCCCCTTTTGGGCCGAGTGCTGGCCAGAATCGTTCCGTGATGTTGATACTGTTGATGACAAGCTGGTTTCATGGGCTCCTCGGAGCGGGACTGGCTGTCTTGCCTCACTGATCGGAGTCGTGGAGCCGAAAAGTAAGGTGCCGCGGCTGATGGAGCCATAAGCTGTTGCAATAGTTGGGAGGTTTTGGGGAGGGTCTGGGAGGGCCTTTTTGCAAAAAGGCCCTCCCAGCATGCTCTTCAAACTCTTCTAGGTTTTGCAGCCACTTCAAAGCTGCGACAATGGCGGGGAAGGGTAAGCCGGATGGATCTGCAAGTCCTTCAACAGATCGCTCGGGAACTGAATCAAACGCTTCCCGGAGGCTTTCTCAACAAGATACATCAGCCTCTGCCCAGGGACCTGGTGCTGCGCGTCCGGACGCCCGGTTCCGGCGAACAAAGACTCATGATGAGCGCTGATCCGCAGCGTTGCCGCATTCATCTTACCGACCTGAAGATGCCGAATCCTTTTTCTCCTCCCAGGTTCTGCGCTTACCTCAGGGCGCACCTGAAGGGCGCAAGAATAGTCGATGTAACCTGCTCGGAAGACGACAGGGTCCTCACCATCAAAACCCTGTATGGAAGGCCCGATCAACCATCGGAGCGCGACCTGATCCTGGAACTGCTGGGGCGGGATTCCAATATTCTACTGGTCGACCGGGATTCAAACACCATAATGGAATGCCTCCATCGCATCCCTTACAAGGAATCAGGCGCCAGGGTGGTGCTGCCGGGTGAGAGCTATTCCCCGCCCCCCAAACGGAAACCCCAGGCTGCCGGCTCAGACGGGGCCGCTGATTCCCCGGAATTGAGACCGGGAATAACCGTTGGTCCGAAGGGTAAGAGAGTGCTGACCATCCGCGCGGACGCGGACAAGGATGAGGTGTTCGAATCCATGAACCGGGCCGCGAATGCGCTGTACAGCAGTAGGCTCGGAACCGATCTGCTCGAATCCATGAGAAGAGGGACCGCGAGGCCTCTGAGAAAGCGGATCAAAGCCCTGGATCGCCGAAGCACAAACATAGAAGCCGACCTCAAGAGACTGGAGAAATTCCGGGCCCGGCAGGAAGAGGGTGAACTCCTCAAGGCCAACCTGCACCTTGTGGAAAAGGGCATGTCGAGCGTAAACGTGCAGGACTGGACTACCGGAGGGACTCGAACCATAAAACTCGACCCCGCGCTCGGTCCGGTGGCCAACATGGGCAGAATTTTCAAGAAGGCGGCCAAGGGAAAACGCGGCCAGGAGATCCTGCCCTCTCGACTGGAAAAGACAATCGAGGAAAAGAGAGCGCTCCAGGACCTGCTGTTCTTTGTGGAACAAGCCGAAGACATGGATGAGCTGAACCGGCTCGCCCTGGAACTGCCCCCAAAGCGCGGGTCTAACAAGGCCCAAGAGCGGGCGAGAAAAGGAAAGAACCATGAGAAATCACCGATCCTGTTCCGTGAGTTTGCCACTCCCTCCGGAGCGATCGCGCTTGTGGGGAAAAGCGGAAAGGGAAATGACCTGATACTTCGCACAAAAGCTAAAAAGGGTGATCTTTGGTTCCATGTCAAAGACCGCGCGGGCGCTCATGTGCTGCTTCCGCAACGTGGAACTATACCACCCACACAAGAAGATGTGGAATTCGCGGCCAGCCTCGCGGTCCGATTCTCCAAGGCAAAAGACAAGGGCAAAACAGAGGTCATAATAGCGGACGTCAAAAACATCAGCCGCATCAAAGGCGCACTCCCCGGGCAAGTCAAAGTGCGAACATTCGAGACCATCGTAGCCGACGGATCAGAGGGGAGCGAAGAGCGGTAGGAGGGAAGAGGGAAGAGAAGACTGGGGGCTCTTTCTTGCAAGAAACCGCCCCCTGACCCCCGCAAAGAACTCCCAATTTGGCGATGGGCGGCGCTTTGTTCACGGATCGAAATGTTCTCGCAAGCAGGGTAGCGCGTCGCTGGTTGTGACCGATTAGGTCCATTTCTCGTCGGGTTCTACCGTGTCCAGGAAATGGATTTCCATAGGAAGAAGCTTTCCCCGGTACTCCTCAACAAACCAAGTGAAGCGAATTGCCAGACCGACGGCCGCCCGGCAGCGCGCTGCGCTGCTAAAAGGGCGGCCACCGGTCCATCACGAGCACGAACCAAATCCCACCCAAGGGTATTCCTTCAAATGAGGCCATCTTTTGAATGGGTTCCCCAGAGTGTGTTGTGTCTTTTGGATGACTTCGGCCTCATTTCCTGCAATGGCGTCACAGCGCCTTGGCTGCCAAACAGGATCGACGCGCACGAAATCCTTTGCCCGGGCCGGCTGTACGCGGATTGGGCTTTGGCGCCGTACGAGAGGTGGACCGGCAAGATGCCGGTCCTACCGCGTTAATGACGTGTTCCCGGTTTGGGGGCGAGTTGGCGTTCCTTTACCTCAGCCTGCCTGTCATCATTTACCGAGCAATTCAAGGTTCTGTCGCACGATCCGCGTGTTGGGATGATCCTCCCCAAGGAACTTCGTAAATATTTCCAGCGCCTCCTCGTATTTCTCCTTTGAGCCGTCAAGGTCCCCAAGATCCTCCAGCACCAAGCCGAGGTTGTTGAGATCTGTCGCCACGTTGGGATGATCCGGGCCGAATGTCTTCAAGTCGCTTTTCAGTGCCTGCTCATATTTTTCCTTTGCGCCTTCAAGGTCCCCAAGAGCCCTCAGCACGCCGCCGAGGTTGTTGAGACGGATCGCCACGTTGGGATGATCCGGGCCGAATGTCTTCAAGTCGCTTTTCAGCGCCTGCTCGAATTTTTCCTTTGCGCCCTCAAGGTCCCCCAGATCCATCAGCACCAAGCCGAGGTTGTTGAGCCTAATCGCGATCTTAGTATAATCAGGGTCGTGGGAATCCATCTCGATTTTCAATGCCCGCTCGTAAGCGGACTTTGCCTCCGCAAACTCGGCCCGCCCGCGCAGATAGCCGCCTGCCTGATTCAACAGCCGACAGGTCGCGTCAGGGGCCACCCCAAGCTGCTCCGCGTGACCGGATGTTGTGAGAGCATGGGGCATAAGGCGTGAGCAGGTGTCCCAGGTTCGCACGTCTTGGCTCTCTTGCGGAAAGGCCTGGTTGACCAGCTCCACCGCGGCCTCGGCCCATGTCTTTTTTTGATCGTTGTTGAGGCCGTCCCGGGTTACCTCCAGCACGAGCCGGTGAACTGACACGGTTTCATCCCTGCGTTCCATGAGGGAGTACCGATCCACAGCAGCGAGCGCTTCCTCAAAATCCAGTTCCTGTTTCACAATGTTGGAGAGCGGTTCGGGAAGCAACTCCACACCTTCAGTCAATAGGCTGATGGGAATATCTTCAGGCGCTAGGAAAGCGAAGAGCTTCAGCAGATCACCGGATCCGCGGAAATCCTCTTCAGCCTGCTCAAAGGAGATCTTCCAGGTGGTAGCCACCGTTGCCGAGTATGCGGTGGAGACTTCCCCTCGGTCCAAGATCTTCCGTTCGTGTTTGCGGTAAAGCTCCAGGTATTGTGCCGCGGACTTCTTCTTTGCCGTCATGTACGACGCGGCCTGTTCCAAAGCCAAAGGCAGACGTCCCAGTGCCTCGGCAAGTTCGGACGCTGCGGCTCGATCCTGTTCGTTGGTTCGCTTGACCAGGAATTCAACAGATTCATCCGGCTCAAAGACTTCGACAGTAAAGGGCTTCGCGACACCCGCCCATTGCCTATCCCTGGAAGTAATAATCACATGGCCGGTTTCACCCCGGGGCACATAATCCCTGATCTCTTTCTGATTCTTCGCATTGTCGAATATGAGGAGCCAGCCCCTGTTGCGCTCCAACCAATATCGGACCGCTTCTACGACCGCCGATTGATCCTGCGCGTCCTTCTCCGGCAATTCCAGATCCGAGGCCAGTCGAGCATAGTCCGCGGCCAGCTTTGCAGGCTCTTCAGACTGCACCCACCAGACCGTATTGTAGTCGTCTTTCTGCCGGTAAGCATATTCAGCGGCAAGCTCGGTCTTACCCACCCCACCGAGCCCTTGTATGGCCTGGGTCAGGGCCGCGGACCGGCCGGAATTCAAGTCCTGCTCAAGCTGGTTCAGAAGCTCTTCCCGCCCGGTGAAGTTTGGGTTGCGCAGATGCGGGATATTCCAGATAGGGGGCAGGCCGACGGGAAACAGCGGCTTGGAGAGTACAGCGCCCGGGTAGCCAGGCGCGGTAACAGGGACCTGTCTGGTTCCCACTACGGCAGCAAGCAGCGCACGGGTTGCAGCGGATTCATCCATATCCACCAGGTCCGTGTACACAATCGTCGCAAGGAAGCGGGGCAGCTCCAATTTCTTGACGCGCACAGGGATCAGGCTCCGAGTCATGCCCGTGGGATCCTTGGCAAAAGCGTCGGCCCATTCAGCTCGGCAAAACCCGGATTTAACGTATTCCGGCGAAAGGACTGCAATCGTTCGTTCCGATTTGGCCGAGGCCCTCTCCATCTCGAGCACGAAATTGGAACCGGACAGGAAATCCCACGCCTGCAATACCGTACTGTACCCTTTGGATTCCAATTCCCATGCGATCCACTCGGCCCATTCACGATCCTTGCCCGTGTAACTGATGAAGAAATCTTTCATAGCCGAAACACTCCCGATAACTACGTAGCGGACATCAGGTAAGAAATCTACCACGGAGCGCAAGGCGAGGCCGGCAAAAGAATTGGAACCGCGGTAATCCTTCCGTGATTCGTGGCTCGACAAGAACGACCACGTTCTTACGTCCATCTCGTGGTAAGAGGGCGCACACACAGGTGCGCGCCGTACACTGTGCCCCATGACGGGTCTGGGCCCGGCCGTAGGGGCAGACCTATGTGTCTGCCCTTGCCTTCGAAGCCCCCCCGAAACTGAATGCTTACCCGCCCCCGCGCGATTGGTCTTGACAAGGTCCCAGGTGGCGTTTATACTTACAGATTACGCGGGACGGGGCAGTATGCCTCGTCCCGCAAAAAATATGGAGGAAAGACCATGCAGTGCGTTACTTTGAAAACCGGCGCAGAATGCGCGTTCATGACACGAAAGGGTTGCAACTTCAACGGCGGCCAGTGCCACAAGGTCGTCGATACTTGCGAAGGCTGTTCCCGGGCTGAGACCTTTGATTCAGGAATCTTCTGCACAGTCGTGCCCCACCCCGCGGTTAAATGGAACACCGGTTCCTGCAATTTGGCTACCCACCTTGAGCGCAAAGCCGCCGAGAAAACCCAGAAAGTCAATCCCCTTAAGGCGTCAAAGCGAGCCGCGGCCTCAAGATAAGGATCTCATGTCCGGAAGGGAACACTCCCCTTCCGGTCAATCCCCCCCAATCATTCGGCCGTGAACCGACGCGGGAGCTCAATCAGAGTATGTACCGGCTCAGGTCGTCGCTCTTCACTATATCCTGGAGCCTATCCCTGACCATTTCCGGGGTGATCGTGGCTGTTACTCCGTGCATGTCCGGGGCCTCGAACGAGATCTCCTCAAGCAACTTTTCCATGATGGTATGAAGTCGCCGCGCTCCGATGTTCTCAGCCCGGTCGTTGACTTCCTCAGCCAATGCCGCAATCTCGTTTACCGCGTCTTGCGTGAATTCCAGGGTTACCTCTTCGGTCTTTAGTAATTCCTGGTACTGGGTGACCAGTGCGTTCTTCGGTTCAGTGAGAATGCGCACGAAATCCCCTTTGGAGAGCGCGGAAAGCTCGGTCCTGAGCGGGAATCTGCCCTGAAGTTCGGGGACCAGGTCGGACGGCTTGGAAACGTGAAACGCGCCCGCAGCGATAAAGAGGACATGATCGGTCTTGACAACACCATGTTTGGTGTTCACCGTGCTGCCTTCGATTATGGGGAGCAAATCCCGCTGCACTCCTTCCCTGGAGACATCAGGGCCGTAGCGCCCCGCGGATGATCCCGCGACCTTGTCCAGCTCATCTATGAAGACAATGCCGGTCTGCTCCACTCGCTCCCTTGCTTGAGCGATGACGTTGTCGGTGTCGATGAGCCTGCTCAATTCCTCCTCAAGGAGAATCTGAAGAGCTTCCGGGACCCGCACCTTCCGGAGCTTTGTCTTGTCCGGAAACAGATTGGAAAACATGTCCTTGAGATTTATGTCCATCTCCTCCATGCCCTGCGGTGAGAACACTTCCACCACAGGAACCGCGCTTACATGGGTTTCTATCTCCACTTCCCGGTCGTCCAGTTTGCCTGTGCGGAGCATCCTTCTGAACTTCTCCCGTGTGCGCTGGGCAACCTCCATCTCCTCGGTCATTTCGGGTGCTGTGTCGGATTGGGCCGGTCTCCGGGCCTTGCGATCCGGCCGGGAGGGGAGGATTATGTCCAGGAGCCGTTCTTCCGCGTGTTGCTCGGCCCTGGGGCGGAGTGTTTCATATTCCTCCTTCTTGACCATGCTGATACCGATTTCCATGAGATCTCGGATCATGGACTCCACGTCACGGCCCACGTATCCGACTTCAGTGAACTTGGATGCTTCGATCTTCAGGAAAGGCGACTGAGCAAGTCTGGCCAACCGGCGGGCTATCTCGGTCTTTCCCACGCCCGTGGGTCCAATCATTATGATGTTTTTGGGAGCGATCTCGTCGCGCAATTCTTCCGGAACCTGCCGACGTCGCCAGCGGTTCCGCAGCGCAATCGCGACCATCTTCTTCGCCTGATTTTGTCCAATAATGTACTTGTCCAGTTCCGAGACAATCTCACGAGGTGTAAGCGTTTTCATAGTTCCTCGAAATTCAATGGCATTGTGAATAGACGACTTGAATAGCCGCGTTCCCGATTTATGAATAATCGCAGTGCGTCGAAGGTCCTACAAGAATCGGCGGACTGGAAAGTCCGCCCCACATCCCAGGAATGTGGCGCAGGCTTTCCAGCCCATGTTTGAACAATCCGACCACTCGACGCTGTCGGTGAGCGGAAGAAATCCTCCGATTCCCCCCTTTGAAAAAGGGGGGCCAGGGGGGATTTGCTCCGTCAAACCGTGTGACCAATGGTGTTCTTTATTTGACAGCGCATGCAAAGTTGCGCGTACGACACTAGAGCTCTTCCATCACCAGTTCCGCATTGGTATAAACACAAATGTTCGCTGCGATTTCCATTGCTTTCCGTGCTATTTCAGCCGCTTCCAACTCCGTGTTTTCCAGCAGCGCCTGCGCGGCGGCCAATGCGTAGTTCCCTCCCGAGCCGATTGCCATGACTCCATGATCCGGTTCCACCACATCTCCGGTACCTGAGAGCAGGAGTGTCTTTTCCCTGTCTGCAACGATGAGTAATGCTTCCAATCGCCGCAACATCTTGTCGGTTCGCCACTCCTTGGCCAGCTCGACAGCGGATCGAGTGAGGTTGTTGGAATACTTTTCCAACATCTGGTCGAATTTCTCGAAAAGAGTCAGAGCATCCGCTGTGGACCCCGCGAAACCGGCAAGGATTGCGTCATTCTTTCCCAGGCGTCGGACCTTTCGCGCAGAATGCTTCACCACGGTGTCCCCAATGGATACCTGCCCGTCACCGGCCATGACCACCTGGTCGCCCCTACGCACACATATGACTGTAGTCGATCTGATCTTCTTGTCTATCATTGTCAAGTTTTTTCACTGTTCCGGCGCTTCGTGTCTTGCGCCTCATTGTTGGAATCCGATGCCGCACCGCTCCTCGGATGGGCTTTGTCGTAGACCTCCATCAGCTTTCCCAGGTCAACCCTGGTGTAACGCTGCGTAGTGGACAGTCCGGAGTGCCCCAGAAGCTCCTGTATGGACCGTAGATCCGCGCCCCCTTGCAGCATGTGAGTTGCAAATGAATGTCTGAACGCATGCGGCGAAGCGTCTCTTGCCAATCCCGCGCCGTCCAGGCACGTCTTGAGTATACGTCTTACGCTGCGCGAAGACAACGGGCCACCGCGAGAATTCAAAAACAAGGGGCCGCGGGCTCCGACCGTGGGGGTCTTGGCTTCCAACATGGCTCGCACCGGAAGATAAGCTTTCAACGCCTCCACGGCCCGGCTCCCGACAGGGACGTATCTTTCCTTGGCGCCCTTTCCCAATACCCGGGCCCAGCCGTTCTCCAGGTCCAGATCCGGCGTGTTCAACGATGTTAACTCGCCCACCCGCAGCCCCGAAGAATAAAGAAGCTCGAATATTGCCGTATCCCGCTTCCCCATCTCAGTGTTCCGTGAAAAGAAGCGATCCATCTCGTCCACGCTGAACACCTTGGGCAAGCGTTTTTCCTGCTTAGGCGCGCGGATGGCTGCCGCGGGATTCACCGACATCACGTTCTCTCTCACCAGAAAACGGAAAAAGGTGCGTAATGCCGCCAATTTGCGGCCGACCGAAACCTTGCTGATCTTCCCGAACCTGTCCGCCAGGAACGCGCGTACGTGAAAGGAATCAATCCTATCGACGGTCTCCAGTTCCGTTGGCCTGCCGGTTGACTCCAGAAAATGCCGAAAACCATTGATGTCGGCCAGGTACGCCCTGGTGGTTTCCCTGGAACGCGCCCTTTCCGATTCCAAATGGCGTGTGAAGAGCTTCAGGGCTTCATCAAAGTGCAAAAGGGCCTCCAAACGGTAGTGACTTACGATCCCGTGAGCAAACAAGCAAATAGAAAATACGCTAAATTGTGCTACTTTGCAAAATCTGATTGCGAAGCCGTATCAGGCGTCGAAGGATAGGGACATGAGAAAGAAAACCAAACCTCGCGCCTGGCTGGTCAGGGCCATGCGCCTTCACACGAAACCGGGCTTGTTCCTGGATAGGAAGAAGGAACGGAGCAGGCGAGCTTGCCGGGATTGGAAACGCCGGAAACATAGGGATTGATGTTGGGATGCTGGAGCATCGGCGATGATTGGCTACCTCTTTGCCTGCTTCACCAACCAGTCCTTTGCCTTGTCGTGGTCATCGAATGGTCTTGCCCCTCTGCCTGTCAGCCGATTGTAGATCCATAACAAACGCTTCTGCCTTCCGGTAAGCCCTACCACTGCGGTTGCTCTCGAATAAGGTGTTATGGCGACTCCTACCTCCTTGAACGCAGCCAAAATCTCTTGTGTAGCAAAGCCATCCCGAACATCGACAAGTCGGAGTTGGTCTTTCTCCCCCCTCATTCCGATTTCAATAATAGCCTCTCCATTTTCCCTCACCTGACGTACAACCGCGTCACCCACCAGGCCCCGATAGTCAATATGCATCAAACGTATTCCCCTATGTTCAATCCATTCCATGTATTCATTGATTCTGTCACTCATCTTCACTCCTGTAGACCTCCCCCGACAACGGTGTCCGAGTTCTCTTGCCGCGACCCTCGCGTGTTCATTAGACCATTTATACCATACCACAACCGTCCATACGAAATCCGCAATTGGTTTACCAATGTGGTAACCATTCAGTCATTGGGGGTTACGAACTCCTTTCCAATTTCATTGACTAAAGACCTGACTCTGGAGTATGCTCACGAGCAGGGAGAAAGCTTTTCCGTCGGGACAGAGTTCAGGTTCTCCGATGTCCATCGTTGCCAAGATAGGCGCTGTGGACTCCCGGCTCAGACCCGAGACCCGAAAAAGAGATTTGCAAGCTCACAGGTAGCGACAGGCGGTGATTGCGGAACTGTCTCGGCTACAAGGGGGGCAGATTGGGCAGGATCGAGAAAAGGAAAGGAGTCTCAAGATGACCGGATACGCTCTCTTCACGTTCATTGCTGTCATAGTGATAATCGTCCTGGCTTTGCTCATCTTTTGGATTCAGCTCCGACGGGGGAAGGCTGCCCAGGCCAAAGGGGGACGGACGGGAGCGGCCGCGCCTGCTCCGGAGTCGGCCCCGGAGCCCGACGACCTTAAGCGGATCGAGGGCGTTGGTCCAAAAATATCAGGGGTCCTTCAGTCCGCCGGCATCATGACTTTCGGGCAACTTGCCGGGACAGACGTGAATCGTTTGAAGCAGGTCCTTGAAGAGGCCGGTGTCGGGCGTTTGGCAGTTCCTACCACCTGGCCCGAACAGGCCGGGCTGGCAGCTGCCGGCAAATGGGATGAACTCAAGGCCCTGCAGGATGAACTGAAGGGTGGCCGACGGGTTTGAGCCCGTGCATCCGGGCTTTGGATCGACAAGAGCGAAGCCAGGGTCCTGCAACCACTTCTACTTCATTTGTTCCATGTAACCGTTCACCGTGAACCGTACAAGCTCCCGGAATTACGTATGGGGGAGGTTTGGAGGGGGAGATGAGTCTCCCCCTCCATTCTCACCGGGCGCAGAACCGCTTCAAGCCCGGTGAACGATTACTGTTCCATGACCACATCCACCAGGTTGCGCAGGCGGGCGGCCAATTCCTGGACGTCGGCCGTGGCGCCGACTTGATGGGGATCGAGGCCTGTTGTTTCGGACAGGAGCGCACTCTCCAATTGAGTGGAGACAGCAACGGTTTGTCGGAGCTTGTCGTACAACACAGGATCGAGTTCCCGGATGGCTGGTCCGGATTTACCGAGTATCAGGGTCAGTTCTTTCGATTTTGAAATGAAGAGATCGGGATCCGCGTCGGCCCGTGCGTTGTTTGCCATCCATGCCATTATGGGCCGGATCCTTTCCATTGTCTCGTCATACTGACCCGATTTCCCTCCCTCAGTGTCCGAGGGTCGCGGGGTCGCGGCAACCCGGGTCAACTCCCGTTCGATCTCCGCGAGAACCGAGAGCATGAGGCGTTCCCGCTCACGGTCAGGCACTCCCTGCCGTCGCATCATCTGCCTGTAACGGTCGAGTCGCAGTTTGACCTTGCGCAACTCCGGATAGCCGTCAGTGATGCTCTCCCACTTCATAGGGCCGACGTCTTCCTGCCCCATTGGCTTTGATTCAGTTGGAGGCATGCTCGTTTGCGAGGCGCTTTGACGCCTCAGTATGTCACTGCGCTCGCTCTCAACCGCTGAGGTCAGTTTGATGCGCCTGCGAGCCCGTTCAACCGCATCCAGGTCCGTCCGTTCGATGTCCGCGAGCATCTGCCGCCAAAGCGCCTCCCATTCATTGATCGGAGATCGGCCCGGCTCCAAATGGACGACCTCGGAGTTGCCACGTTTGGCTCGCATCATGAGGGGTGCCTGAATTCCCAACCAGACAATCGCTGCAACGACCAGGATGACAAGGGCCAGGAGAGGTCTAGAGCGACCCAATCCGAGCAGCTTCGACCAGACTCCGTGCTCCGATGGTCGCTCCATCGGACCGCGTCCCCGCAGAGTCTCGTAGATGTGCTCGGTATCCGCGGCGGGTGCGGCCGCAACTTCTTCCGACTGCTCTTTGGGTCCTTCGAGTTGCAGGTCGGCCATCATGGCGTCGAGTTGTGCCCTGATACCTTCCGGCTTCAGCCAGCCGTAACCCGCGCACGCCAGGGTGTGCACCAAATCCTGAAAAGCTTTTTTTGTCCAGGAGGGCTCCCCCCGGCGGGTGAGGGCCGGGGTGATCTGCTCCTGGGAGATCTCGCCCTTGCCGGGCAATGCTTCGGCATATGGTGTGTGGAGATCAAGAAAGATCTCCAGGTAGGGACGAGCGCCCTCGTCCCACTCCGCGGGCTCACGATCTTCCAGATCCCAGTCCAGTGTCCAGCGCTTAAACGTCATGTCGGCGCTTGTGGAAATGGCGAATCGCCCGTCACTGCTCAGACAGACCGACTTCACGGCCTCTCTATGACCTCCGAAGGTGCGCAGGAGTTTGCCTTCATGGAGATCCCAGAGCCTCATTGTCTTGTCAGCGCCACCCGATAGAGCGAATCGGCCTTCAAAACTCATGCTCACACATGTGACCGGTCCCTCGTGGCCTTCACAGATACTGAGACACCGCGCGTCGGCCACATTCCAGAACCGCAGTGTCATGTCGTCGCCTCCGGAAAGGGCGAATCGACCGTCGTAGCTCATGTCCACACACGTGACGCTTCCACTGTGGCCCGCGTAGATGTGCCGGCAACGGTCGTCAACGATATCCCAGAGCCTCATTGTCTTGTCAGCACTTCCCGACAGTGCAAATCGACCGTTATTGCCGATCAGAACAGATGTCACCGTATCCTGATGGCCCTGGAAGATCCGGGCGCAACGGCCCGTCTCTATGTGCCAGAGCCTGACAGTGCGGTCCACGCTCCCGGAGAGCGCAAAACAACCATCACCGCTCAAGCCGACCGACTGGACGGCTTTCCTATGCCCTTCAAAAGAACTAACAGAACGCAGCTGCTCCAGGTCCCACAGCTGCAACATGCCACCCTCGTGTCCCGATAGAGCGCGTCTGGCATTCGGCAACAGAATTCCCGAGACTGCAGCGCCGCCGAGGCGTCCGGACACCACGAGGCGACGGTCCTTTGAAACGTCCCAGAACCCCAGGTTCATGGCGTAGCTTCCCGATAGTACGAATCGCCCGTCATGACTCAAATGAACAAACGTGATTCCCTTTTCCCGGCCTTGTGCGGTCTCTGCTTCCTGGGCATCGGTGAACGCACTGCGGGGAAGGTGAGCGTAAAGTTCGGTCCACAACTCCATAGCCTTGGGTTCACGTTCATGCCCCGGCTGTTGTCTTGCCCGACGGAGGCATCCTGCCGCGGCGAGCAGATGACCGCGATCCAGGTACTGAACCGCTTGTGTCAACTCTGTTTCGTACACGGCTCGTTCGGACAGTATTTGTTCGGCGCCTTTGACGCGCGTGAGCATGACCGCCGCGGGCTTGTGCCCGGCCGGGTTCACGAACCACAGCACCGCCGACTTCCCATCGGTTCCCGACATGGCATGCTTTCCGTCACTGCTCATGGCCAGGGAAGTCACAGAACTCCCATTGCCTCGAAAGGTCCTGAGACAGCGGCCGGAGGTAACATCCCACAGCCTCAGTGTCATGTCGTCACCTCCTGACAGCGCATATCGGCCGTCAGGTGTCAGGCAGGCTGAAGTAACCCATTGCGAGTGTCCTTTCAAGGTCCGCAGACACGCGCCTCCTGCAACCTCCCACAATCTCAGGGTGTGGTCTTCGCTCGCGGACAGGGCAAGCAGTCCATCCTTGCTCAAGCAGGCGCACGTGACCCGGTCGGTGTGACCTTCGAAGGTTCGCACACACAGACCCGTTTCAAGCTCCCAGAGCCTCAATGTGTTGTCTTCGCCGGCCGAAAGGCCGAACAGGCCGTCCGGGGAAACGGAGACCGAGGTCACCCAGCCGGTATGTCCCAGGAAAGTTCGCAAACAACGTCCTGTCTCCATCTCCCAGAGTCTCACAGTGTTGCCGCTGCCTCCCGAGAGACCGTGTCGGCCGTCAGGGCTTATGCAAACGGAGTTCACCTGGGTGCTATGGCCCTCAAAGGTACGCAGGCAACGGCCCGTCCCAATTTCCCAGAGTCTGAGGGTCTTATCGTTGCTTCCTGACAGGGCAAAGTATCCATCATCGCTGACGGATACGGAGGTCACCGCGGCCGCGTGGCCTTTGAAGGTTCGAACGCACAGGCCGGTACCGACATTCCAGAGCCTGAGGGTCTTGTCATTGCTCGCCGAAATCGCGCGTTCACCTTCCGGGCAGAAGCAGACGCTGGTGACATAGGCCGCGTGGCCCAAGAAGACAGCCATGCGCTTCCGCGTATGTGGCACACGGCCCATGGCTTCCCCCAACGCCGTCCGGACCTCGTCCCGGTTCGATTCCGGGTTCCCGATTTCCTCCAGCGTCCTGACCGCGTCTTCGTAGTCGGTCCGTTCAATACAAGCCTGGGCCAAGAGGTACGCGGTGATCCAGTCAGTGGGCCGCGATCTGCGGAGGTTCTGCATCGCGTTTATCATGTCTTCATCGTTGGATCCGGCTTCGCGCCAACGCAGAAGCTCCCTGTTGTATGTAGATTCGGGGTGATCCGACTGACGTTCAAGCGCCTTTGCCCAGAATTGTTCAGCCTCATCTCGGAGCCCCAGATCGAGCATGGAGACGGCACGGTTGTTGAGGCTGTCCGCGCCGTCCGGCAGCGCCTCGGGTTCGGGACGAGGGTAAGTCTCCCCGATTTCCTCCTCATAGACATCTTTCAGGCGGTCGAGGATCTCCTGCATGTTCCCTGGACGATCAGACGGATCCTGTTTAAGGCACAGGCCCAGCAACCGGGCCACGGAGACGGGCATGGTCGGGATAATTGAATCGGAGCGATCCTTTTTCAGGAGCTTCTCCAACACCGCGCCGGCGAGCCCCCCCGAGCGCCAAGATATCTCACCCACGAACATCTCGAGCACAGACACCGCCCATGACCAGATATCCGTGGCCTCGGTTAGTCGAGGCAAGTAATCGGCCGGCGCGCCGGCCCTTCTCTTGTTAGCGGCATCCCACTGCTCGGGGGACATGTACGCGGGAGTCCCCGTCCAGGGCTCGGCTTTTGCGCCCGCCAAACCGAAGTCGGTGATCTTTGCTACACCTGAGTGGGTTATCAAGACATTTGCAGGTTTCACGTCCTGGTTGACCAATCCCTGCTCATGAGAATAGCGGAGCCCTTCGGCGAACTGGATCGACACATCCAGGATTCTCTCCAGCGCCCTTTCAGGACCGCCCTCATATAACCTCCTGTCAGCTATCCAGTCATGCAGGCTCCCACCGGAAACGTACTCCGCGAAGAGCCTCGGGGCTCCACCCAGTTCGCGGACGTAGTGACATCCGACAACGTTGGGGTGCATGCCCAAGTTGACCCAGGTCTGGGCCTCCTGTTTGAAAATGTCAGGCCCGCCCGCTCCTGCCACAATTTCAGGCTTGGGGCTCTTTACGGCAAGGTCCACGTCCCAAATGCGATGCCGGACCTTGTACACCTTGCCCATACCGCCTTCCCCCAGGAGCCCGGCCACCTCGTACAGGTCCACAATGATGTCCCCTTCTTTCCATTCAAGGGGAGTATCGGCCTCCATCCGGCGAAGCGCTTTCAGATCTACCCGCCTTCCGGAGTATGCAGTGGTGGCTGGATGCGGAACATATTCTCGCGATGCCAGGACTGTCTCCGGGGACTCTCCATCGCTGATGATCAAGGCCACGGCATCGCAAACGTCATCGGAAGCCTCAAATGTGGAGTCATGACTTCCATCATGCGAAGGATCAGAGATGGGCGACACCACCGGTCTCTCGGCCGGCCCGGGCTGAAAGCGTGGATCCGTGTCGATACGTCGCACTCGGAGAGTAGCGCCGCAGCTCTTGCAGCGAGCCGCCGAGCCTACGAGCCTGGATGACAGGTGGATTTGCTTGCCACCACAAATGGGACAGCCCTTAGGTTCCGCCATGAAACACGCCTCTTATGCTATCTTACATACCTAGAAACAGAGGCACAACGACAAATAAGAGTCTTTTCCACTGTTCAGTAGTCCGTGGCTTCGCCTCGGACAGGGTACTCGAAGAGCGCGCACGCTGCGCATGGACTTGGAGGAGAGACTCATCTCCCCTCCAAACCACCCCATACGTTGACCCGGATAAGGGGTGGGTATTCCACGGGACTTTTGTATGAAAATGTCATTTTTCTTGGAATGCCGTGGCTTCCCTTCGGGCGACCGCCGGTCGCCCCTACAACAGGGGCCCGTGGCGCCCCCGGCATTTTCATGCTTGGTTGTGCCCTTCCAGGGCATGGCAGTTCATAGGAATGCGCCGTCAAACAAGTTACAAAGAGCACTGCTGGACAAGCCGGCAGTGGCACCCATAGAACCAATCTCACTTCTCTGAAAGCGACCCGGCATTACCCGTTTATCTCGCGCCACCGTGCTACTGCGGTCGTGACATTGTCCGGGGCCGAGGCATCCTTGGCCGCCTTGATCAGCGCACTGCAGAGTTTGTCAAGGTCGCTGTACCTGTCAAGTATGGTGGCGATTTGGTGGTCAGGGACTTCACCTGTAAGCCCGTCGGAACACAAGAGCAGGAGGTCGCCGGAGACCAGGTCCAGCGCGTGGGTGCTTGCACGAGTTTCCCCTTCCATGCCTACATACCGTGACAACAGCCCTCTGGCCGGGTGATCGGCTATCTGTTCCTGGGTAATTTCGCCCTGTCTCAGCAGAATTCCGACCACCGAATCGTCGTCAGTGAGAAGTCTCAGCTTGTGGTCGCGGTATAAATAGGCTCGACTGTCTCCCATGTGTCCAATAAGGGCCTGCTTCCCGCGGAATAAGGCCACCACCACGGTGGCCCCCATTCCGGCCAACCCGGGCCGTCCCCTGGAGAAATCCAAAACCTGCCGGCTGAGATTTACCAGAGCGTCATTGATTGCTTCAAGTTGTGTCTCCGAATCGCTCCGCGGGGCCGAGGCGGAAGTTTTTTCCAGGACCGCAGGCAGCCACTCAACGACGAGCCTTGAGGCTGTCGCTCCCGCGTTGCGTCCTCCCATTCCATCGGAAACTATTAGCAAGCCGTTCTCAGCCGAGACCGACACTGAATCTTCATTTCTATTTCGGACTTCTCCCTGGTCGGTCAAGGCCGCGCATTCAAGGATGCCGTCGATTTTGGGTACTCCAGTCATGGCCACCATCGATCACAACATGCCGGAGTCCACGTGCCCAGCCTTCTCCGACGTATCACAGAACCTCTCTCAATTTCTCCAGGAACTCCCCGGCCGACTGGTAACGATTTTCCGGGCTCACCGCCAGACCGGTGTCAATGACGTTTGCGAGATCGAGCGGAATGCTCGGGTCACGATCTCGCATGGGAATTGTCTTTCCTGACAACACCACCTCAATGGGTACCTGTCCGTCCTCACCCTGTCGGGGATAGGCGCCGGTAAGCATGCGATAGAAGGTGGCCGCAATACTCCAGACGTCACTGACCGGTTTGACGTACTTGAAATCGATTAGCTGCTCTCTGGGCAGGTAGGGGGGGGTTCCGGCAAAGGCCCCGGTCAGGGTCATTCCCGAGAGGCCGGCCTGATCAAAGCTCTTGGCCAATCCCATGTCCGCGATTTTGGCAGTAACGTCGTTTTCCTGCGTCAACAGGATGTTCTCCGGTTTCAGGTCGCGGTGTACAAACCCCTGTTGGTGGACATAGGACAGGCCCTGCAGACTCTGGAGCATAATCGGTCTTGCATCGTCCAAAGACAGGCATCCTCCGTGCCTGAACATCAGTCGGGCAACGCTGCCTCCGGGGCAGTACTCCATGATACAATAGAACCACGGGCCCGATGACCCGCTGTCGTAGATCTCCACCACATTCTTGTGCTTCAGGCGCATTGTGGTGCCTATTTCTCGTTCAAACTGTTTTCGTGACTTCTTGTCAACGGCCGCTCTTGCCAGGAGCACCTTAAAGGCCACATCGAGGCCGTCTCGTTTGCGACGGCCTTTGAACACCATTGCCATAGCTCCTTGACCCAGCAGATCGCCAAGTTCACAGCCATGAATCTCGGTTTTTCCGGAAACGGGATCCTTAGGAAAAGCCGCGGACATCATTACCGGCACTTGCATGGGTTTCATGTGGGCCCGTCGTCGACACGATGCGCACAAATATGCGCCGGCGCGCCCGAGGCTCACTTCGTCACTAACATCGTTTCCACAGTGTTGACAATGAACGGTCCAGACCACGGGAAGGGCGTCGGCCTTGTCTCGCTTCTTCAAGCATTCAGGACAGATGCAGACATTATTCGGAGGTGAGGATGCGGATTTCCAGGTGTCGGGTATCCGGATTCCGCACTCGTTGCAGAACACAGCGACCTCTACGCTTATCCGGATTACGGTCCTGCCTACGTGGATCAGGTCTCCGTGGCTGATGTCCACAGCGGGCAGGCGAGATTGATCTGCATCCTGCGGATTGTCCGTTTCTCGCCGTCCGCCATGTTTTGTGTTGTTTACGTAAGTGCCGTTAAGGCTGCCCAGGTCTCTGAGACTAACAGCGGGAGGGTTTACCTCAAGAATGAAGTGATGACGTGACGCTTCCAGGTCGCCTTCGGGCAGCCTCGCGTGACAGTTCTTGTCACGTCCGAAAATGAAAGCGTCGTGGTTCTCAAACGTGAAGACCTTGCCCTTGATCGGGCCGTCAATCACCTTCAAAGTAACTTTACCCGGCATGGGCCACGTCTCCCGCTACCGTATCAGCTCCGAGCGCAAAAGCGTCAAAGGTCCTTGCCCTGCCCAGGCAACCGGTTTGAGATAACCCCTTTTTCGTACACAGGCATTTGCGACCAGTGTCCTGGTGGTGTCCGCTGAACCCGGGAAATCTCGGACCGCTATTTGTCTTTTCGACTCAGGCCCGCCCTTGATAACATGATGTCACATGTTCTTTCTGATATAGGCTGAGAGGTTCTGGCCCTTGTGCTTAAGCCCGAGCTTTTTTCTGATGTTTTTCCGATGCACTATGACCGTTTGAGTAGACAGGCCAAGTTTCTGGGCTATGTCCCGGGATCTCTTGCCGGAGAGGATCAATTTGCAGATTTCCATTTGTCTTGGGGTCAGGCTGGCTCTGGAACGAGCCATTGCGGTGCCGAAGCTGGAAGAAATGCTTCTGATGTTGACATCCAAAGCCTCCAACAGGTATCTCTCAGGCATCGTAACCTCAAGCTGTTTGAGCTTTCCCAGTATCGGAACAACAGTAAGTTGGTAATTATTGATTATCCTTCGTTCCAAGTCTTTCGCTGCTTGCTGCGAAGTTTCAACAACGACCTCGGTGGTGCGGCGGAGATCTTCACAAGTGCTGGTGGTTCGATCCAGTTCAGTGGTGAGGGCTTCGACCTCCTTAGTCTTGATCCTGAGGGCCCGTTTAAGGGAGGCAGAATAAGTGGTGCCACACAGGTTTCCTTCCTCGGTAACCGGACGAATTACCGCAAGGAATCCGGCCGCGTCGCCGTCGGAATCTTTCCATCCGGACCCGGAGATAAAAATGTCCAATACCTTGCCTTGCTTGGTCAATCCTTTGGCCTGAAAGGGTTCGGGCCGGCCGTCGATCTGATCCTGGAGGTTCTCCATGACCTCAGACCGCAGATTTGGAACCACGTAGGGAATCCTGCGACCTTGAATTTCCTTTGTGGTCCATCCAAAGATTGCTTCAAAAGAAGAACTAACACCTTGGATCTTGGCGTCCGAGTCGTAGCTTACAAATGCTTCCGGCAGGTATGCGTCCGCGCACGGGCATTGATCCCGGTATTCTTCCATGGCTACGTCCTTTTCCAACAGGTGCCGATCTTCTTGCCCTGAATGCTCATGGATCGCATTGCCCATGTGCAGTATCCTCCTTGTTGTGTCGTCCACTCGGCCGCCTGGCTGGAGCGGCTTGAGGAATCACCGTTCAAGTGTCCGAAATTTATTCTTGTCGTGGCTCACTCGGACTCCAACAGACCGAGAATGAAGCTCAACAAACTGAACCATGATATACCATTAGCACAGGGTTTTCAACAACACCGGCTACGGATGCCTCCGTGGGGACGCCCTGGGGGCTCAGGATAATGAACTCCGGCTGGAGACGGTCAATCAGGTCCAAGGTCACTTTGCGAAAGTGTAGGACCAGGCGGTTTGGATTGCCGTCGCATCGTAATGGTTCACCGGGCTTGAAGCGGTTCTGCGCCCGGTGAGAATGGAGGGCCCACTCGACGTGGTGTCAATAGGTTCCCCACGATATATCCGTTCTTCGACCAAGTAGGCCCATCCCTTGATATTCCCGCGTCCCCGTGCAAAGCATAAACCCAAAACCTGTCTCGAAGCACCCACGTTCGGCGGGCCGCTACGGACTACAAATGAAGTCCCACACCAACCGGCTCGCAAATTGGCTCTACGCCCAGTAGCTCCCCCTGGAAACCTCCCCATACGTAATTCCGGGAGCTTGTACGGTTCACGGTGAACGGTTACGTCGCATCAGGGCTGGATTATTTTTGAGGCCCGTTCCTTTTCACTGTATATGCACCCGCAATACTTCTGTCTATAAAGTCCCAGTGCCCTGTATCTCTTGACGCCTTCGTTCCAGCCGATGCGCCAATCCCTGTAAATGAAAGGTATGGCGTGTTTCCGGGAAATCGCCTCCCCGGTAGTTTTCAGAAGATCGTGTTTCTGGAAGCGGCTGTAGAGTAGAGTGGTCGAAAAGGCGTCAAATCCCTTGGATTCAGCCAGCCGGGCTGTGGCGTCCAGCCTCATGTCGAAGCAGATCTTGCATCTCTGGGCCTCACGATAAGCCACGTGTCTCAACCATTCCTCCATCCCGTCCTCCGGCTCGTCTATCACGGTTCTCACGTGGTCTTCACGGGTGTACGCGTTGAATGCGTCCAGCCTGCGAAGATATTCCGTGTACGGATGGATATTGGGGTTGAAAAAAAAAGCCGTCACCTCGTGGCCTTCGGATTGCAGATCGTGCAACGGGTAGACCAGGCAGGGAGCACAGCAAGTGTGTAACAGAATTCGCATCAAAAGGGTTGTCTCCTTTCCTGTGTCGTGGTATTAACTCAGCGGCCGAGGGATCTGATCGGCCCTAATGAAACACGTCCTAATCGCATTGCCTATGAGATCTATTTTTCTCACGCTGTTGGTCCTCCTGGCCCTAAATTCCCCGGCACTGCCGTCGGAGCGGGCCCTTTTCCTCAACGCGTTCGGTGAGGCTGCCGCGGCCTATCTTAACGATTCATTCATCCTGGTTGGGGCGACCGCTGATAGCTTCGTTGCAGACATCATGAGCAAGAAGATGGCGGTGGAAATCGTTACAAACGTCCAGAAGAGAATCAGGGTAATCAGGGCCAAGCTCAAAGCGGTCTCTCAATGCCGAATCGCGGATTTGGACAAGCAATTGATCGCGCTTCTCGACAAATCGTACGCGTGTATGGATCACCAAGCCTGGGCGCTCACCCAGTATTTGGAGGAGAAGAGCCCGGAAACCGCGAAACGATTCGAAGAGCAGCGAACCAAATGCCTCGAACAAATTGAGGAAATCAAACGGTTCTATTCGACGCTTCCACCGTCCGTAGAGCTACCTGAGCCTCTGAGTACGCGCTGATCACCTACCCTGATGGTGAAGCGTTCTCCATCGAAGTATTCCAGTAGCGGAATATTGTACTTCCTGGAGGAGCCGGTTATCTTTGCGAACTGCGATGGGGTTATGCCGCCTTCTCGTTTTATGTAATCCCCGAGCTTCTCCCTTGTTTGCCTAACGAATCCGGGCGCGAAATATATCTCCTCTTTGATCCGGATCACTTTGTCCTCCTTTGCCAGAAGGTCAAGGAGATTCCGGATCTGTTTTGCGTCACCGCCGCATTGCGCAATTATTTCCTTTCGGACGGGGGGCGCCGAGCCACCCTGAACGATCATACGCAAGACCTTTTCTTTGAGCCCTTTTTCCTCCTTTTTCAGCAGCACCTTATGGGAAGCGGAGCGAACCGAGTCTCCTTGGTCCACAACGAGGTTTTCCCTGGCGAGATCTTCAAGGGCTTTCTTAAAGAGCTTGTCTTCCCCGGGCAGGGTGGAACGGAGTTCCTGCTTGGGCATCGCCTCTTTTAGTGGATGTTCTTTGTGGAATTCGTTAAGTCGGTCCACTATCTTTTTTTTCTGGAGACCGAACAATCGACCGTGGATCATGCGGTTGTCCGTGGCGTCGAAACGGATTATCACACGAGAGTTGCGAAGCGACTCGATAACCTTGTCGAGACGTTTTGCGGAGAGGCCTGAGAGGCCCAACAGTTCATTGCGCCCGACGCCGGCCAGACCTCCGCTTTGTACTAGTGCAGCCACTGTGGCCGGTTCATCCTTTCCATCCAGTTTGAGTAAGGAATCCACATTGCGTTTCCTGAGCTTTGTCGCCCGCGGGTTGAGAATGACCCCACCTCCCAGGGTTATGGAAGGGGAGAGGGCCCGTATGACGAATCTGTCTCCCGCTGAAGGGACGATCTGCGCGGAGGCCCTAAGCTGAGCTACTGTAGTCTCTCCTGGTTCAAGGGTCTCCTCCTCGGCAAAGACCAGGCGGGCTTCCACTTCGGTTGTGTAGTGATGGAACCGCACCTTCTGGTGGTTCTTCAGAGTGATGGTAGAGCGCGCAAGGGACGACAGCCGGACATCCACAATGTAGGAAGGACGGAAATCTCCGGGACGTGTGAGCACATCTCCTCGACTCACCTGTGACTGTTCCAGACCTCGCAAGTTAACCGCAACCCGTTCACCGGGAAATGCTCGTTCTTCTTGCCTGTTGTGGGATTGGATGGAGCGCACTGATGAACGCCGGCCTCCAGGCAGTATTTCCACATCAACTCCGGAGGAAAGCGTACCGGAAATCAAGGTCCCAGTGACAACGGTTCCGTGTCCTTTCATTGTGAATACGCGATCCACGGGCAGCCTTGGTAAGCCGTGCACAGGACGGGGCTCTACCTGCCCGACCAACTGAGCGATTGCATCACGGAGATCCTCCAGGCCTTCGCCGGTCCTGGAGGAGACCTGTATGAAGGGAGAATCCTCCAGGAAGGTTCCCGCAACCACGTCTCTAGCGTCTTCCTCCGCGAGCGCGGCCAGCTCGTCATCCACAAGGTCTTTCTTTGTGAGCACCACCAGGCCCAGGCGAAGTCCAAGAAGGCGAAGAATGTCCAGATGCTCAACAGTCTGAGGCATTACGCCCTCGTCCAGGGCCACAACTAGAGCAGCAAGGTCTATCCCGCCCGAACCCGCGACCATCTGCCGGACGAATCTCTCGTGTCCGGGAACATCCACGATCCCCACGCGGACATCATTGTCGAGATCCAGGAATGCGAATCCGAGCTCTATGCTGATTCCACGCTGCTTCTCTTCCTTGAGGCGATCCGTGTCAATCCCTGTGAGCGCGCGGATGAGCTCTGTCTTACCGTGATCAATATGCCCTGCGGTACCGAGTATTGCTCGCTTCATCAGTCAAGCTCTTTCATACTTCGTTGTGCCTCTGTTTGCAGGTATGTAAGTTCGCATGAGAGTCTCGTGGAAAAAGTCACCCCTTTGCGGTTCTACGTATGGGGTGGTTTGGAGGGGAGATGAGTCTCCCCTCCAAGTCCATGCGCATCGTGCGCGCTCTTCACACGCCTATCCGAGGCGAAGCCACGGACTACTTAACAGTGGAAAGGACTTTCATACTTCGTTGTGCCTCTGTTTGCAGGTATGTAAGTTGGTATAATATCACTCGGACCAGACTTCAATGGATCGCCCGACGGAGAAAGTATGGGGCGTATTCGGGCCGAACCATTTATCATATATCTTTTTCAGTGAGCCGTCAGCAGCGATATCCTGAATCGTAAAATTTATCAGGTCCCGCCACGCTGAATCATTCTGGGAGACAACAACCGCGATCGGTGAGGTGGCGCCGGCGACCTCAATCAATTCGAATCTCCCCGGGCTCTTGGCCCCATACTCCAGCAAAACCAGGCCGGCATCCAGCCAGCCTGAGACCTTTTCTCTACCAAGCGCCATAAAGCAAGACGGCCTGTCCGGATAGGAAACCACGTTCTTTTCCGCGGCTTCGTCGCCGGCCGCCCTCAGCATGCGCATGGCTTCCTGTTCTGACACAGATCCCTGTACAGCGGCTATCTTATGGCCCTTCAGCTGCTCCGGTCTCTTGAACAGGCCCTTGAGCGCCAATATTCTAAGAGCGTCGTACAAATAGGCCACGGAGAAATCGAATTCCCCGTCCAGAGATCGCGAGTGCCTTATCCTGCACATGGCTCCGTCAACGCGGCCATCGGCCAGCATGGGCGGCCACGTTTTACCGTTCACCTTAACCTTTTCCAGCTTCAGGTTCATGTGGCGGGCCATTGCCCCGGCAAGATCCACCTCGAACCCTACCCACTTTCCGTCCGGACCAATGAAGCCTTGCGGAACACGGTTGTAAGGAAGACCGAGACGCACCACGCCTCTCTTCATGACCCGGTCGAAGACCGGACCACAATTTCCCGCGCCGACCGGTATGAACGTGACTATCAAGACCAACATGGCCACAAATATTCTGCAAAAGGCCACAGTGTAACCTCCTGATGTGCTGCTATACTAACCGGAAAACAGGTAAGGCCTCGGGTCTGCCGGGGGCCCCTTATACCAACTTACATGCCTAGAAACAAAGGCACAACGAAGTATGAAAGTCTTTTCCGTTGTTTACTGGTCCGGGGCTTCGCCTCGGACCAGGGGTGCCAAGACCGCGCACGCTGCGCATGGACTTGGAGGGGAGACTCATCTCCCCTCCAAACCACCCCATACGTTGACCCGGAAAGGGGTGGTTCTTTCACGGGACTTTCAGGTAAATGCGCGTTCAAACAAGTGATAAAGACCACTGCTGGGCAAGCCAGCAGTGGCACCCAAGAAATCGATCTCACTCTCTTGATTGCGCATTGGTATTAACTATAGTGATGCGCATTGATATTCGGTGTCAAGATTACCCTCCCTCTGCCCCTCCCGTCAAGAGAGGGTGAGGGGGTTCCAGCCGTAGAACCCATTTTCAATGCGTCGTGCCATATCGTGCCCTAACAGAGCATGAAGGTTGACAATTGCCCCCCTACTGGGAAGTTTTCTTCTCTTTTGGCTTCTTCCCCGAGCGACGACGAGGTTTCGATCCGGACTGATTGCCGGCATTTCCCTTGCTCTTCCGAGGTTGAGGAGCCTTCGGGATGATGTCATCTTTGGTGATTTCCAGTGAAGTTTCGTCATCGGTGCGCACGGAAATTGTCTCAGCAAGCGGATTATGCTTGAGCACCACAGCTTCGCCGTGGCGCGTATTAACGGATTTCCCTACTTTTGGCAAGCCTTTCCTGAACTGTTCGTAGATGTCGTGTTCGTAACCGAGGCAGCACATCAGTCGGCCGCAAGCGCCTGATATTTTGGCGGGATTCAAAGAAAGGTTCTGGTCTTTGGCCATTCTGACCGATACGGGTCGAAAATCGGTCAGGAATCGGGAACAACAAAGCTCCTGGCCACAGCAGCCCAGACCTCCGGTCATCTTGGCCTCGTGTCTGACACCTATTTGACGCATTTCGATACGCACTGGAAAACGAGCCACCAGTTGCTTCACCAGTTCTCTGAAATCAACTCTCCCTTCAGCCGTGAAGTAGAAGACGTACTTGGTTCCGTCGAAGTGGCATTTGGCCGCGACCAGCTTCATGGGCAGTTGTAGATCCATTACCCTCTCCAGGCAGAAGCGGTAGGCCTCAGCTTCCCGTTCGTGGCCCCGGGCTTCCTGATCGAAATCGATCTTTCCTGCTTTTCGGATTACCTTTCGAAGGCCCTCAAGTTGTTCTGCGTCAAACTCCTTTTCAAAGGGAGCAATTGCTACTTCGCCAAGTCCCATTCCCTTTTCGGTCCTTACGATTACCCGGTCACGGGCCTTGAGGTCCATAAGACCGGCGTCGAAGTGATATATCTTGGCAGCGCACCCGAAGCGAATTCCGGTCACGTTGACCTTCAGTTGAACCGGCGCAGTGTCCGAGGCCGAGTCGCTTTCCACGGCTTTTTGCGGGCCATTGTCTTTCACAATGGCATCATACGCGATCTGGCGTGCCGGAAAATCAGCCGGATCTTCATCAACCAGGGGTTCGGGCAGTTCGCATGGGGCTTCGGGCAGAGTGGAATCATCGGCTCCATGCTCTGATTCGACCCGGGTGGCTCGCCAGGACTCTTCCGAGGCCGTCGGATCCGAGGCTTCTTGCTCAGAAGGCCGGTCAGACTGTTGTTTCTGGACTTGGGTCTCATCCCGATCATATTGGGATTTGCTGTTTTGTGGGTGGTCGGCTTCCTCAGAGCGTCCATCGGCGGCTCTTCTTTTTGAATTCGATCCGTAAGAACGCGGGAGGTAGGATTCCTTTCTCGTGGTTTCTTCGCTATCCATGTGGTTCCGTATTTCTCAGTCCGCGGCTGATATGCCCAGTGTAGGGCCTGCCAACATTCTGGTAATATTTAGCAGCACGACATCTATCACCATATTGGGGTTGATATTGGTGTCGGCCTGAATCATGTTGGACGCTCTCATCAGTTCATGGTAGACGGCCAGCAGAGTCCTTGTACTGTGATGTTGGGCCTTAGAGGCTGTTATGTCAAGGAAATCCCGGTGCGTCATTTGTGACGAATCCGGCAAAACCCTTTGTACGAGCAGGTCCCGAACCCATGTACAGGCGATCTCAATGGCATCTACCGCGGTCTTTCTGTTCCGGGAGATTTCTTTTGACACTTCCAGCAATCCTCTGATTCCGTGTTTTCCCGGTTCCGCGAGTATTGAAATCACCTGTCGGCAAAGGTCCAAATAGTTGGATTTCTCGATTTCCAGGGCCCTGGCCATGCTACCACAGGCCATTGCCGCCAGGGCCGCCGCCTTCTCAGGCGGGAGTCCTCTCTTCTGTTCCAGAAGGCTCGCCAGTTGGGGGGCGGGTATTGGTCCGAACCTGACGTCGCGACATCTGGACCGGACCGTAGGCAGGAGAAGAGACGGCTTGGCGCTCACGAGGATGAGGATTCTCCTGGGAGGAGGCTCTTCCAGTGTCTTGAGCAAGGCATTCTGAGCCTGACGGTTCATCAGGTGGGCATCATCAAAAATGATGACCCTGTACCGGCCTTCCACCGGCGCGTACCGAAAAAAGCTCTGCAAGCCTCTGATCCGCTCGATACGGATCATTCCCTTTTCCGGCTGCTCAACAATGAAGTCCGGATGGTTGCCTGACCTGATCCTTCGGCAGACCGCGCATGAACGGTCCTGGTCATGACCAGGGTCCGGACAGTTCAGAGAGCAGGCGAATGTGACCGCGGCCGCCTTCTTGCCGATCCCTTCGCGACCGGAAAAAAGATATGCATGAGCGGGCCGACCTTGCGTTGCGGTCCGCTCCAGAAATGCCATGACGGCTTCATTTCCCAACAGAAAGCTCATTGGCGAGGCACGCAGCCCGAGAGATCACAGCCGCTTGACGGGTATGATCTTGTCCCAGGCCAGGACCAGAGGTGTGGCCACGAAAATGGACGAGTACGTTCCGAATAAGACTCCCATGGCAAGGGCCCAGGCCAGATCTCTGAGCACGCTGCTGCCGAAAATCAACAGGGCCACGACCACAAACAGAGTGAAGGTTGAAGTCAATATGGTCCGCGACAGCGTCTGGTTGACGGACAGATTAAGGACCTCCACAAGGGGCTTTTTTCGCATAAAACCCAGGTTCTCCCGGATCCTGTCACAAACCACTATGGTGTCGTTGATGTCATAACCGACGACAGTCAAGATCGCGGCGAGAATCGTGAGATTGAACTCCTTCCCTGTCCAAACGAAGACGCCGTAAATGATGATGAGGTCGTGAATGACGCAAATAACCGCGCCCAGAGCCATACTCAGACCAAAACGAACAAGCCCTACATAGACCAGAAGAAAGGCCAGCGCAAGCGCGGTGGCCCAGATCGCGGCGTTACGGAGGTCTTTGCCCACCTTGGGGCCGACCATTTCCATGCCGCGTATCTCCACGTTTCCTTTGCCAACCTCGCTCTCCAGCAGATCCTTGACCTTAGTGGTCAGGCCTTCGACGCCTTCTTCCGGCACCTCCATTCGGATGGCAAACTCATTTCCTTCCATCGCGAACTCTTGCACGATCAGGTTCTTGCCCAGTGGGGTCAGGGCATGTCGGACCACCTTGGTGTCAACGTTCTTCTTGAACTGAACCTGAACCATGACTCCGCCGGCAAAGTCTATCCCCAGTTTCACGGTTCCCATGATGGGAATGGAAGCCAGAGAGAGTGCGATCAGAATTGCGGAAACAATGTAAGCGTACTTCCTGTTTCCGAGAAAATCGATATTCACATTTGGACTGATAATTTCCACTTTCTTGATCCTTCCGGAATCAGGGGCGTTCCGGCCCTATTGCTGTCAAGAGTCAACTCTCATCCTGGAGATCTCCGACAGAGAATAAAATCCTGCGGATCATCCGCCGGGTTTCTCTGCCGCGGAAACGGCCCACACATGAGGCCTTCCTGTCAGATACTGAGTTTCTTGATCTTCATGTGCGCGAACGAGTAATCAAAGATCACTCGTGTCACGAAGAGGGCCGTGAACATCGAAGCCAACAGCCCGATACACAATGTTACCGCAAATCCCTTCACCGGTCCGGTGCCGAACTGAATGAGCGGAAGCGCGGCGAGGATGGTGGTGAGATTTGCGTCAAATATTGTCATGAACGCGCGTGAGTACCCTGTGTCCAGAGCGGCCCGGATCGATTTACCCAACCTCAATTCCTCTCGAATCCGCTCAAAAATTAGGATGTTGGCGTCGATCGCCATGCCCAAGGTAAGGGCCACCCCCGCGAGACCCGGAAGCGTCAAGGTGGCCCGCAAGAAGGGCATAACCATGATTGCGAAGATGAGAACCAGGTTCAGGACAATAGCCACATCGGCCACGACCCCGGACCATCGGTAGTACACGATCATCCCCACAACGACAAGGAACAGTCCGAGAAGTACCGCGTTTCTTCCAAGCCGGACTGAATCCGCGCCCAGGGACGGGCCCACCGAGCGATTCTCGAGGATCTTCACCGGAGCGGGCAGCGAACCGGCCCTGAGAACAAGCGCCAGATCGCTGGCCTCTTGAGGAGAAAAAGTGCCCTCAATTATGGCCCTGCCTCCAGGGATTGCGGACCTGATCACCGGCGCGGAATAGACCCTGCCGTCAAGTATTATGGCAAGTCGTTCATTAACGTGATCCCTGGTAATTTGGTGAAAGATCCGCGCGCCCCTGGAATTGAAAGTCATGCTGATGTGCATTCTGCCCCGGTCAGACTCAACCCGGGCCATGGTCAGGGTATCGCCGGTCATGAGTGTGGCCTTCTGTATGAGAAACGGGGTCCGGGTGACAGAACCCGTGGTTGGATCTCTGTCCGACTTGTAGAGTATCTCGTCCCCGCTGGGCACGTCGCCCTTGAGCGCGGCGTCCAGATCGCCCTTCTCGTCAACCATCTTGAATTCCAGGCGCGCCTGCTTCTTGATGATGGCTATGGCCCTGTTGATGTCCTCCCTCAGCCCGGGAAGCTGAACGATGATCCTATCTGTGCCATGTATCACCACATCGGGTTCAGCCACCCCGAATTCGTCCACGCGATTGCGGATGGTGTCCACGGCCTGGCGAACAGCCTTTTGCTTGATATCTTCAACGATTTTGGGCAGCAGTTCCAGCCGAACCGCGTAACCCTTGTCGGAGCTCCCGCCGGGGAGCTTTCGCAAACTGCCCATCCTGTCGAGGACCTTGGCGTCAAACAGGGGTTCCTGATCGGGATTCTTCAAGTACACAGTGAACGAGGTGGAAGAGGTGCGCACGACGTCCTTGTAGCGTATTTTCGCGTCTTTCATCAGGGATGAAGCTTCGGCTGCAAGGTTTTCCACAGTCGCTTCAACCGCCTTGTCACCCTGCACCTCGAGAATCAGGTGCAGTCCACCCTTGAGGTCCAACCCCAGTCTGATGGGACTGTTGGGAAGATGGTCCGCCCACCATTGCGGCACAGGTCCCAAAGATGGATAAACGAAGAACAGGCTGATCGCCAGAACGGCCGCCACGATGCCGATTCGCCACTGAAGGTTCTGGATCATTTATCGATACTCCTCAGGAATCGGATCCGCCGGTGTTGATTGCCAGCGCTTGAATGTGGGCACGGGACACTTTGATGCGCACCTTGTCAGCTACTTCGAGTGTCACTGAACTATCCGCGAGCGCGGTAATTTTCCCGTAAATGCCGCCTTGGGTGATCACTGAGTCTCCCTTCCTGAGATGGTCGAGCATCTGCTTATGGTCTTTGGCTTTTTTCTGCTGCGGTCGGATCAGCAGAAGGTAGAAGACCCCAAAGATCAGAACCATGGGCAGCAGACTCATAGCGAAGTCTGTGTTTCCCGCCTCAGCGGCCGCGGGGGTCACCGCATAAGCCACGTCAATCATTCTAATTCCTCCATGCTTGCTACAAACGCTTTTACAAAGCGATGCAATTGCTTCTTTTTTATGGCCTCTCGGATGCGGTCCATCAATTCGCCATAGAAATGCAGATTGTGGATCGTAGCCAGCCGCAGGCCGAAAATCTCCTTTTCGGAAAAGAGGTGCCTCAGATAAGCCCTGGAATAGCTCCTGCACAGCGGGCATGCACAATTTGGATCTACCGGCCCCGGGTCATCCCTGTGCCTGGCGTTCCTAATGTTGAGCGATCCGCGGGACGTGAAGAGCATTCCATTGCGGGCATTGCGAGTGGGGAGCACGCAATCAAAAAGGTCAACCCCCCGCAACACCCCATCAAGAATATCCTGGGGTTTTCCCACGCCCATCACGTATCGGGGGGCGCTCGGCGGGAGCAGAGGCACAGTGACCTCGATCATTTCCAGCATGACATCCCGGGGTTCCCCAACGCTGAGGCCGCCCACAGCATACCCGTCAAGTTCCAGGGAGACGAGGCCTTCCGCGCTCAGCCGCCTCATATCCGAGAACATCGACCCTTGTACTATGCCGAACAATCCAGGGTCAACTCTTTTTTTGGCAGCCTTGCACCTGCGGGCCCACCGCGTGGTTCTCAGGAGAGCATCCCGGGCTTCGGTTCTTGATGCAGGGTACCCTTTCACATCGTCGAGGCACATCATTATGTCCGCGCCCAATGATTCCTGAACTTCCATACTCAGTTCCGGAGTAAACATGTGTTGCGTGCCGTCAATGTGGGACTGGAACAGGACTCCCTCTTCAGCAATGCTCCTAAGCCGGGCAAGGCTGAACACCTGAAACCCGCCGCTGTCCGTCAGGAGGGAACCGGGCCAGTTCATGAAGCGGTGAAGTCCCCCCATCTTCTCGACGAGATCGTGCCCGGGTCTAAGGTACAAGTGGTAAGCATTGGCCAGGATCAGCCTGTACCCAAGGTCCCATACCTCCTCAGGCGAAACGGTCTTCACCGTAGCGCGGGTACCCACAGGCATGAACGCGGGGGTAAGCACCTCGCCCCGCGACAAGGTCAATTTGCCGATGCGGCCGGTACCGGTTTCATCAGTGTCGATCAAATCAAATGAAAAACCCACCCGTTCCCTCCATTGATCCGGACATTGGCAATTCGTGGGAACATCCATGCCTCAAAGAATCGAGGCACAACGAGACATAGAAGTCTTGGGAAGTATAGACTTGACAAGGTGATCCTGCAACCAGGCAACCTTGATGACCAGGGCCACCGCGTCAACATCCGAGGTTCAACAACGGTTGATCAGGGTTGGACGTGGTGGACGGGACACGGTTGAGGTGTTTCCTCAGTTCGTCTTCCATGCCCAACTCTTCGGCCAACAACGGCAAATCCAGGCGTCGCAGAAGTGCCACCGTTATCGGACGCTTGGCATCCCAAAAAACACGAGGCGAGAAGAACTCTTTGGCTGTGTCTGAAGTCAGCAGCCGGACGAGCAATTCCGCTTCCTGCTTTGAGTCACATGCAACGAAGTAGCACGTGTCGTCCAGCACGACAGGCTTGCCTTGGAACGGGCCGATCACCCTGAATTCCAGTTTCTTGTACAGCCCGGAGATCCCAACCTTCCAGCGAGAAAATGAATACGCGCCGACCCCAAATACTGAGAATCTGGGCCGCTTTTGATAGATGGAACTGCGGCGCCGGTCCAACAGATTGCCGTGCTTCTCAAGGTATTGCCAGGTAAGAGGCGCGTTTTCGCTGATCTCACCAGTATCTTGGCCCACGCCGCGCTGAGTGACCAGCATCCATCGTTTCGGTCGTTGCACCGACCCTTTAGCAACGTCGGCGCCCTTGAGCATTGGATAAATGTAATCCGGCTCCAAATGAACAAGTTCTCCAAATCCGTTTCGGTATTCTCCGCTGTCTTCATGAAACTCCATGACTTTGGAGCAGTCATGTTTGATGCCGGATCTCCATCTGTAAAACTCCTTACCTTCGAGATGCTTCCAACGCGCAAACCGCCTGACATCAGCCACGAGATCACCGTCGCGATAGCCCCAAATGGCTGAAGGTTGTCCAGGCTGAAGTCCGTCGTGAACCCGGCAGTCAACCGCGCCGGTTGATTGGGAGGACTCCAGTACAAGAAGGCAGCCATCGACTGTTGCTCCGAAATGCTTGCCGGCGTCAATCAAATATATGTCTGCTCGGCCTACTTCCCAGCCGAACCTCCAGGCATGAAGAAGCACTTTCCGGGCTACGGCAGTCTTGCAGAGCATTGCCAGGACAGCAGACCGACAGCGCATCCATTCGAGACACCTGATCAGCATCCATTCGGAAATGTCGAAGTTTCCCTTCCCGGTGATTGCATCAATACCCTTATGGTTCTGAAAATTCGACTTGTCGGGTAGGTTCGAGCTGCCCAGAATTCCTAGCTCCGCATTTGTGACCCACGGCGGATTGCCGATAATTAGAAGAGGGTCAGACAAAGACTCAAGTATTTCCGGCCAGTCAGCTTGGAAGAAGTCCTCCTGTCTGACCTTAGCCCAATGTCCTTCGGCTTTCTCGGCAAGCGCTGCTCTCGCTGCGCTGACATGATCAGCGTCTATTTCGATCCCTATGGCTCGGCTCACTGTCGGGAAGGCCTCAAGGGCAGCCATGAGGAAACTGCCCCGGCCACAGGTCGGTTCGAGCACCGACTTGGGTTGTAACCCTCGATCAGCCAGGACGCAGCAAACTTCTTCGGAGAGATCAAACGGCGTCTGGAAATCGCCAAACCCCGCTTTTTTCTTGGTTTTCTTTCCGGTTGCCATAGCGCTGTCGCACTTTGATGATCCCTTCCACGGTTCCGGCCATCTGAATCACTCTGCGGTACAGGAGTCTCCACTGGAGAGCATTGGAGATGGTTAAACAGCCTGACCCCGGACCGTTCAGCAAAGCTGACTCTTGCCCACACGTGACACAGTGGGTATCGCTGTCACCTGTGATTCCGGTTAGTTGGCCGGCAGGTGAAACTGTCCCCCGGGGCAAAGAGGGCGACGCATGCGTCGCCCCTACGGTCCGAACCCGGCGCTGTACAGACATTTTCACAGGAATTGATCGAGTAGACTGCACAAGTATGCCCATCACCTCAGGGAGAGCCCCCGCAGTTCTTCTTTGGCACGCCCGTTATCTGTTGGCCTTTTTCAGCCCCAGCGCGTCGTTGGCAATGATCATCTTCATTATGTTGGTTGCGCCTTCCAGGATCTTGTACACTTTGCCGTCCCTCAGAATCCTGGCAATGGGGTACTCGTTTGAATACCCGTACGCGCTGAGGACTTCCAGAGCCAGGTTGGGGACCTCGTCCGCGGCCTTGCACGCGTAGTACTTTGCGATGACGGTTTCTCGCATATTGGTGATGAGACCCTTATCCTTTTGGATGGCGCACCTCCATACCAGGGCGCGGGCCGCCTCGGTCTCCACCACCATGCGGGCGATCACTTCCTGGACCATCTGGAAAGCGGCAATGGGCTTCCCGAATTGGCTGCGCTCATTGGCGTACTTGATAGACTCGTCCAGGGCCGCCTGGCATGTTCCGACCGCGCCGGCCGCGGCCGACAGACGGGTGCTTATGAGTTCTTGCATGAGGTAACCGAAGCCTTTTCCCTCTTCCCCGAGAAGGTTGCCCGCGGGTATCCGAACGTCTTCGCAGATTATCTCACCTGTAGGGGTGGCCCAGAGACCAAGTTTGTCCTTTATGGTCTCAGTGGTCACTCCAGGGGAATCCATGTCCATGACAAACGCGCTCATTCCTTTATACTTGGCCTTCTTGTCCGTCATAGCGAACATCACTGCCATGTCCGCGACAGGCGCCCATGTGATCCACATCTTGCGGCCGTTGATCACATACTCATTGCCGTCCTTGACTGCCGTGGTGGCCATGGCGGCCGTGTCGGAGCCCGCGTCCGGTTCGGTGATGCCGAAGCACCCGAGTACTTTTGCGGACACCAGCGCGGGGATGTACTTTTGTTTCAATTCGTCGCTGCCCCATTTCAGGATAGACAGCGCTGTTCCCATGGTCTGCATGTTGAAAGCGACCCGCAAAGATCCCGAGACCCTGCCGATCTCCTCGGTGCAGATCGCATGCGCCAGATAACCCATGCCGTTCCCGCCGTATTCCTCCGGAACGGGACAGCCGAATAGGCCCAGCTCGGCCATCTGATCCACGAGGTCCCTTTGGAATCGGTGGTTGTTTTCGTCGTCCTCCACTCTGGGCAATATCTCTTTGTCTCCGAACTTCCGAACCATGTCCCTGAGCATTATATGCTCTTCGCTCAGCTCAATATCATACTCATCGCTCATCAGGGGTACTCCTTACCGATGGTTTCCCGATCCCTTGTTCACCTGTGGGCCCCGGGCGCGGCCTAGCCGGAAAAGAGCGGGAATGGGCCGCGGACTGTTGGGTCTGCACTCCCTCTCTTGTTGTCATCATGCTATCAATGCGTGAAACTCGTTACCAATAGCAGATGTGAAGCGGTACCGTCAAGAACGGATAGCGGACATCTCGGCTCAAACGCGGCGCCAGGCTCACCATTCTCCCCTTGGCCGACGCTTGACAGTTGACCGACGACGTGGTCTAATTTGGCTGTGGGTTTGTGCTTTTGTGTCGAAAGGCTGGTATGGAGTCACAATATATCTGGTCGTGGGTGGGCAGCATTGGCGCGATCTGTTCCGTTTTTGGACTGAGTGTTTCCCTTTATGTGCTCTCAGAGTTGCGTCGGCTACGCGCGGATTTTCTTCTCCGTGGGACGCTCCCCTTGTCAAGGCGAGCGTTGGAAGTGCATCTGGGCGACCTTTCAGATGCGCTGGAGCTGCTTTTCCAGACGAGAGAAGATGCTGACATTGATCGTCAGGTTCTTATTATCCTGTCCAAATGTCGTGGAGCGCTGGTGAATCTGCGTGAAAAGACCCGAGGAAATGAGAAGAAGTTGGTAAAGCGTTCCATAAGGTCTATTGATCGTCTGAACAAAGGGTTCTCGAAGACTGGAGTTTCTGAAACCCAGAGGATCTTGGAAGAGCTTGTGATAGCCCTCGGACTCTATGCAGAAGACGCAAAATGGAGGCTCTAAGATGACTCGGCTACGGAAGGTGAAAGGATTTGATTGGAAGACGCAAGGCGCAGGTTCCAGGGTGTCACTGCTGTCCAAGGTCAGGGATTTCCTCGATATTCTCAGGGAATCGACCGACAAGGATGAGATTTCTTGGCAAGGAGTAGGACCTTCAGACCGAAATTACCGCCGGGGGGATGAAGGGACCACCTTTTACGGGACCCAATGTCGAGGGCGCAATGTAGGCATTTTCGAGTATCGAATTGGAGAGACCAGCGGCGAAGTCGCCCCGTTGTCATGGGAAAGTCGCACCGCCTTGGGTTTTTTCGACGACGAGTGGCGACTCGAATGGGAGTGCCCTGCTGTTCCCGGGATCTACGAACTCATGGACGTTGTCAGATTCAAGGCAGCCCGTGTGGAGCGTTTCCTGGAAGAGGTCCTGGACAGCACGACATCGGAATCTCCCGCTCCGGCCGATCAACCGCACGCGTAGGCCTTTCAGTCTGCCCTAGTCGGCAACAAGTGCCCTGGCCACAAGGCTGGACACGAATTCCACTTCCATTTCCAACTCGTATTCATCCACCAGTTCCGTGAGCTGGGCATAGCACATCTCACACGCGGTGGCCACGATGTCGGCGCGGGTGGCCTTTAGCTGTTCAGCCTTGACTCGGGATGTCTCCATGCGGAATTCCGGTTCTCCGGCGACGACGAGCCCACCTCCGCCGCCGCAACACCAGTTGGCCTGACGGTTGGGCGTGGTTTCCACGAAGTCGTCCGTCAGCGCCTTGAGGCAATTGCGAGGCGCCTCGTACACTCCGCCGTTGCGTGCGATCTGACACGGATCGTGGTATGTAATCCGGCCCTCTACCTTTGATTTGTCCAGCTTGATTCTGCCCTCTTTGAGGTAGCGGTCGATGAGCTGCACCAGGGTAGTGACCTCGAAGTCACGCTTGCCGATCACATGCTTCATTACGCGGTACGCTGTTCCGCATTCGCAGATCACCATTTGCTCGACCTTGAGTTTCTCGGCTTCGTGGACGATTCGGTCGGATATCTGCGCCGTCATCAAGGGGTTACCCACAAAAGCGCCGAAGTTGACCGCCTCATAATAGCTGAGCGACCAGTTTGCGCGTGCCGCGTTCAATATGGCGGCCGCCGGTACTATGGAATGCCTTTCAGCCATGGAAACGTAGAACACGTCCGCGCCTTCCACATCCAGCGGGATCACGTCTTCGCCCGCCTCTTTCTTCCATCTCTCGATCACCTCTTCACGGAGTTGCTCCATTGCGCGGGCGAATTTTTCTCTTGTGGCCTCCGCGTTTTCGCCTTTGGCAATGGAATCTTTGGCTTTCATGGTGAGCGGAATCGGATCCATGTCAGCGCCTATCAGGAGCGCCTTTGCGATGGCCTGGATCTGCTGTGTGTCTATGCCGAATGGGCAATAGGTCATACATCGGCGGCAGCCGGTGCAGGTGAAAGCGGTCTCGAAGACCTTGTTCATCCACAGATCGTCCAGTTCCACAGCCTCGTTCAGCCACGGAGCCACCTTGCCGGTGAATTTGTGGTACTTCTCAAAGAGCCGGCGGATGTTCTGGGCCCTGGCTACCGGAGTGTAACGGGCATCGCCTGTAGACACGTACGCGTGGCATGCTTCGACGCAGACCCCGCACCGTGTGCAGTTCTCCATGTACAGTCTCATGGATTGGCTCAGCTTGTCAGCCAACAGCGCCAGGAGGTTTTCCTTGCGTTTCTCTTCCATTATCAGCCTCTTCTCAGTTTGTTCAGGGGTAGAGCAAAGAAAGTGTGCGTGATCTTGCTGAACGGCAATATCATCAGAAACAGGTTCGCCAGGAGTACGTGAACGCCTATTATCGCGTAATGCGAGCCCGTGAGGAACTCACGAGGGTCCGCGAAGCTGAACGACACGAGACTCTCCACATATAAGCCGAAATCCGCCTTGGTCATGACGAATCCCTCTTCGCTCCAGGAGTTTCCCCAACTGATAATGTCGCCGCTCACAGCTATACTGATCAACAACAACAACAGGAGATAATCGGCTGGAACGGACGCCTCCCGCACCGGACTTCGGAACCGTCGAAATAGCAAATACAGCAACGAGACCGTAACTATTATTCCCAGTGCTCCGTTGCCGATCATGTGCTCCGAATCCGCGGCCATGATGTTCACCCGGGGATGCAGATCCAAATGAGCAAGTATGAGCGTCAGAATCGCAACATGGAACAGAACAAGGAAACACCACAACACGGGTTCATATCTTCGCACCGACGGCATGGTCAAAGTGTCCCAAAGGGCCGCGGCCAGACTGCCTCCAGACGTATCATCGGGGTCTCCGTGTTCCGGGAAGATCTTAAGAGGACGAGGAAGTTTGGGCGCCCGAAGAATAATCGCGATCCTGATGACGATCAAAGTGACGCACCATACAACCGCGATGTACACCATCGGCGTCAGTACGAAAAACCAGATCTTGTCAGCCATTACGCATACTCCAGCTACCTGGTTCGACTATGGTTTTTTGCGATGGGGAGTCAGAACCAACAGGAAAGCCGTAAGATACTCCCAGTCATATTGGACTCTGGGAAACCACTGGCGAGGAACGCCGTGGATCAGAAGAATGTGCCAGAACCCGCGGAGTTTGACAAGATAAGTTTTGGGGATGGACTAAACCGTCATTGCAAGGGAGTTGGCCCGAAGCAATCTCACAGACGGTGAAAACGCGCAAACCCGAACCGGTTTCTACGCTCGACAATACCGAGATTGCTTTGCTTTGCTCGCAATGACATGTTCGGAGAGAAACCTCTGTTCACGCGAAACTTAAGACTTTTCAGGTATGTAAGTTCCTGTGAACCCCCATGTCCAAGAAGGGCACAACCAAGCATGAAAATACCCGTACAGCGCCGGGTCCGGGCCGTAGGGGCTACGCATGCGTCGCCCTCTTGGATGCTCGCTCAGTGACGGCATTCGGTGGGCCTTGCAATGCATCCATTTTCATACAAAAGTCCTCCTTGTTCGCGAAGGCGCCGGCCCCAAGTTAGGGAGGCGGAGCCTCCCAGTATGCATTCCCAGGCAGAGCCTGGGAACGAGAGCAAAGGATTTTCATGCTCCGTTGTCCCTCATTAGGGGTGATAGTTGGTATGACTCACGAGGCGAATGCCGGGACCGTTTGGAACATCTCACCCGAACTTGTAAACCTTACGAATCTTTTCGTGGACCGTCCATGTACACTTCAAGCCTTTGGGGAAGGTCACCAGATCACCGGGACCGATCTCAACCTCTTCTCCCTGGGGAGTCTCCACAGTGACCCGCCCTTCAAACACGTAGCAGGTTTCCTTGTCATCGTACTCCCAGGGGAAGTTGGATGGTTCACATTCCCATGGGCTCCAACCACTGATTCCCAGTTGATCCAGCTTGATTTTGCTCGGTTTTTCCTTTTCGATCTTTGACATATGAAATCTCCTTGAATCGGCTGTTGTGTCACTATGAGATTGGATGCGCTGGGAAGTCGCCCGAGTTCCGGCTTAGACCGACTATCCAAGAGCGCTACCGCGGGTCGCGCCGTACAGACGGGTCCACTGCGCCCCAGCCATTTTCGTGCTTCGTTGTGCATTTCCTGGCCATGTATAGCAGTTGCCAAAAGTTCTGTCTGATTGAAAGGCGATTCGAGCACATTGGGAAATTCCCTCTGTGAGCATCGGAACCCGATTTGGAATATCGGTCAACTTTTTGGACACTTGCTATAAGCTGACATTCGATGGGTGTCACGATAGTCTCTTGTGAATCTCATCAGAGAAACGGACGAACTCTTCCGGGGTAAGGGTTTCGGGCCTGCGGCGCAGGTCGATGTCGGCAGCCTGAGCGGATTCCGAGAGTATCGGCTCGGTCAGGCCCGGGATGGAGCCGCTCCTGAGGCTGTTTCTCAAGGTCTTCCGTCGGGCGGCGAATGACGACTTCACCACACGTATCAACAACGAAGGGTCGGCCGCGGCCAGTGGGGGAGGGTTCTGAAATCTGACTCTCACCAGGGTTGACCGGACCTTGGGCACAGGGAAAAAGGCTTCTCCCGGTATATCGAACAAATTTTCCACAATGGCGCTCACTCCCAGCAGAACCGTAAGGATTCCGTAATCCTTTGTGCCCGGGGACGCCATAAGCCGCTCGGCAACCTCCTTCTGAAGGAGGATGGTCAGAGACGAAAACATGTCCTGTTCTTCATGAAACCTGAATATTAGACGGCTGGAGATGTTATAGGGGAGGTTGGCGACCACTTTGAGTGGGCCCAGCCTTTCCCGAAGGCGCCGAAAATCGAACTTCAGGACGTCGGCATGGATAAGTTGAACTTCATCCCGGCCCTCCAATTTCTGCTCCAAAACTCGGAAGAAACCGGCATCAACCTCCAGTGCCCAGACTCGAGCCCCTTCTTCCACCAGTGCTTCAGTGAGCACCCCCAACCCCGCGCCCACCTCAACCACCGGCTGCCCCGGCTGGATCTGAGCAGCTTCCACTATTCTGCCGAGGTATGCCGGGTCAACCAGCAGGTTCTGTCCCATCCACTTCTTAGGGGCCAGTCCGTGCTGTCTGAATATCCTTTTAATTTCAGATCGTTTGGGATTAGAGTTCATAGGGTTCCAAGTGAGGCGAGATCGGCTGCATTCGAGCAAAACCCGCTCCCGTTATAGGTGTCATACCAACTATCATCGCAAGAGAGCGACAACGAAGCATGAAAGTCCCTTCCGTTGTTCAGTTGTCCGTGGCTTCGCCCCGGATGAGGTAAGCGCTTCTGTAAATGCCTTAAGAATCCAGCACGTAGGATGGGATGACCGGAGGGAATCCCATCGGTCGAGGTTTTCACGCCGCACCTCGTCCGGATAATACCTCGATTGATGGGGTTCGCTTCGCTCACCCCATCCTACAATCTGTCGCGTTATTGTCTCTCATTCACTGCATCAGATCGCGGCCAATTCCTCAACAGACACAAACCCGGTGTCCAGCGATCCAGGTTATGGGTAAAGATCAGGGCTCCAGCCTGGGAACGAGAGGAAGCACGAAAATGCTGGGTGCGGGCTCCGCTTGTACGGAGCGACCGGCGGTCGCCCCTTCTTCGATTCCTTAGAAGTTGAAGACCTTTGCCTCAACAGCCATGTCAATGAGCTGAGCCGCCATGGCGTATTGGGCGCCCTCCACCATGAGGTCTTCAGTGACACCGCGAACCTTGGCGCACGGTGTACACACGTATATGGGGATCTTCTCCTGCTTGATGTACTGCATGGCGAGGGCCATTTCTTCGCCTGTAGGCGCGACCACATCATCGGCAATTCCGTCTCTGGCGAAGACGACTCCTTCGTCAATGAGAAATATGGATACGTCATGACCCTTCTGATGCGCAACTTGTGCAAACTGAACGCACCTGGTGGGACTGTTGGCGTTACCCAGCCCTGAACCCAAAACGAATAGAAACTTTGCCATCTATACCTCCTTTGTTCAATGCAGTATTGAAGCCGCGAATGGCGGTCCACGAAAGTTGTCTCGGATTGGACCGGGTGCCGGAGAAGCGGCCTCCCGCGTGCAGGCGTTACCCGACGATCCAAGAGGGCGACGCATGCGTCGCCCCTCCAAGTCCATGCGCAGCGTGCGCGCTCTTTAGGGGCCCTGCCCGAGGCGAAGCCCCGGACCAGTAAACAACGGAAAGGACTTTCATACTTTGCTGTCCCTTTGTTTCTGCGCATGTAAGTTCGTATAAGCCCCGGATTCCGATCCGGGGTTCGCGGGGAATGACGAGATTCAATCCACTCGCACGGTCCACCTGTCGATCCGGTATGCCTATACGAGGCCGGAAAGAGTGCTCGTGACAAGACATCCTGCCACGCGTTTCCCGACATCCCGTCTCTGTGCCCTCTGTGTTCTCTGTGGCACTGCATCCTACCACGCGTTTCCCGACATACCCGGAAGTCGAACTGCCGAGGGCGTTGAAACAGCGAGTTTCATTGCCTCTCGGAGGTCCTTGATCGCCTCCTTTGCTCTGCCCAGGACGGCCAGCGCCACGCCCCTGTTGTTGTAGGCCACCGCGTTGCCGGGTTTCAGCTTGATCGCAGTGTCATAGGCGTACACGGCTTTCCTGAAAAGCCCCAGACCCGAGAGTACGTCCCCTTTCAGCCTGTACAGTTCCGACTCATCCGGACTGAGGTCTATGGCCGAGTTCACGTCCTCGATAGCCTTTTTGTAGCGACCCGTTGCGAGAAACGCCCGGGCACGGTAGCCTATTGCTTCCGCGTCTTGAGGATCAAGCTCAATGGTTCTTGAAAAGTCCTTGATTGCCGTTCCATGCCGGGCGCTTCGCAGCAGGGAAAACCCTCTTGCCAGAAAAAAACCCGGCTGATCCGGTTTAAGAGCTATCGCCTTGTTGAAATCCCGCACCGCCAGGGCTTCTTTCTCCTCCGAGCTGTAAGCCAATCCACGACAGTAGTAAAAGTCCGCTTGAGGATCGGTCGCTATGAGTCGCGAAAAGATTTCCACCGCCTCATGTGGGCGTCCCGCCTGCAGGGCGTTCCTGCCCTTTTGGACAAGATCTTCAGAAGCTTCTCCAAGGCCCGGGGAGGCGCCGACTCCTGTCCACAGGATCAGGACCAAAATTATTACCGTCGCTGGCCGTAGACTCATTGTGTGTGTGGCTCCCGGTGAATCGTAGGGTTATTGGCACCCTATTATAGGTCCGGGTCCGACGCGAATCAAGGCTGTAGGGAACCAAAGCGCAAACAGTCACTTACGAGAGGGGCCCTGGAACACATCCAAGAATTGCAGGAGTGTCGGGGCAGGTCTTCGTAGGCGCGCACTATGAGTAGCCACGGGTTCCAGAGGCTGTCTCAAAAGTCAATTTCGCACACTGATCGTGCTACCCAAATGAATCCTTTCACAGAGCACAGTTTGTAACATATTGAAATTAGGAGGGCACAGCATGCGGCGCGCCGTACGCATGGCTCCGCCATGCACAGATCGTGGCACGATTTGGTTGTGTTTTCAAGTTTTGAGACAGTTTCTTCAACCCGTGGAGAAGGATGCCAACACAAATGTTTTCCACGACCCTGAGGGGTCGACCAATATGATGCCGGTGGAGGCATTAGGGTCATTGTTACAACTGACCCTAATGCCTCTTGACCTCTCAGTCGGTCACAGTATCAATGCACGTGACGTCATTGGATCGGACCCCTGCGTTGCCCGGCCAACAGAGCGGACAATGACCGGGTCGGGCCCTGCACGTAGGTTTGAACGACCCTTCCGGCTGCATTGCTTTTCGGTGTCTGACAGCAGCTCGGCAATGCCGATGTGGTGGACCTGCTCAGGAGAATGGGCCGCGCGTATTGGGCTCCAGCGCCTGCCGGGGCTTGGTAGGGCCTTTGGGAGTAGGACGCGGGAACCGCCCTGCCGGAAGGGCTCACCGCCTGTCGGAACGTGAGTTTAGATCCTGTTCCCGCGCAGCAGCCGGGCAATCCCGCGGCGACCGGTCGTTGAATCCCCGGCTGGAAGGCTGTTGAGGGGCTTGCTCCAGGCGTGGAACAGCAGCCGCCTGCTCGTGGATTGGGCGCCGGACCCTGTGTCGGCACTCCGAGCGAATTGCCGCGACTGGAACAACAGCCTTGCGCAAACGCGACCGAACTCATCAATATCAGCGCCAAGCCGGCCAAAGTCAGTAGTAATAAGGTTCTTTTCATAATTGCCGATCTCCTTTCTTTCTGAGGAGCGCTTCAGATGGTGTTTCCTGCTGAGCGCCAGTTATATGGAATGACAAAGTCTCCCTGTGGAAGCCCTCTCTATTAGCCAAGGCGCAGGCCTCAAGTAGGCGAGGCAGAGCCTGGGAACGAGAGGAAATGGATGCGTTGCGTAATCCACACGATGCCGTCGGTGACCGAGCATCCAAGAGGGCGTAGCATGCTACGCCCCTACGTCGGGGGCCCGCGAGTGTGCGGACATTTTCAGTTTTCATTTTGCCTCGATCTTGGGACGTGTGTACTCTTATTGTCATCCGACTATGCTCCGGCCGCGGCCCGAGCCGTGTTCGGCGCCGGGTCGGAGGATGATAAGGCCTCTTCGTCAAGGCGGCCGTCTCTAACGCTTACGATCCTGTGGGCATACTCGGCATTGTGTCGGCTGTGTGTGACCATGATAATGGTCTGGCCCTCCGAGTTGAGCCTCTTCAGTAGGTTCATCACTTCCGCTGAATTCCTGGAATCCAGGTTTCCGGTCGGCTCATCAGCGAAGAGAATGGGAGGCTCGTTGACCACGGCCCTGGCAATGGCCACTCTCTCCTGCTCCCCGCCGGAAAGCTGATTGGGGAGCCGCTGAGCCTTGTCATTCAACCCCACCCGGTCAAGGGCCGAGATGGCCAGGTCCTTTTTCTCCGATTCCGAGTGATGGGTCACGGCGAGCGGAAGCTGGACGTTTTCCAGAACGTTCAGATAAGGCACCAGTTGAAAGGACTGGAAGATGAACCCCATGAACTCCCGCCGAAAATCAGCGAGCTTGTTCTTGCTCAAGGAGTAGATGTCGATGTCTCCTATCACGACATTGCCCCGCGTGGGGGTGAGCAATCCGCCCATCATGGACAGAAGAGTGCTCTTACCCGCGCCTGATTCGCCCATTATCGAGATGAATTCTTGCTGGGCTATGGACAGATCTATTCCTCGAACCGCAGTCACTATGGCCTCGCCCACACCGAATTCCTTAACAGCGTTTTCTATTTGGATATAACTCATGAACAACCTCCTCACAGTGTCCGCAAAGCTTCGCTGGGATCCATTCTGGATGCCGCGGCAGCAGGATATAGCGATGCGGCCATTCCGACCACAACGGCCAAAAATAGGGCCCCCACCGCAACCAATGGATCAAAAGTGAAACTGGTATGTTTCTCGGTCAGGAACGACACCAATATTCGAGTCACTCCCATTCCCACAAGATAGCCGACCACTCCGGCCATCATAGAAACGATGAAGGCTTCGAGAAGGATGATCCTCATTATGTGCGAGCTGCGAAACCCTATGGCGCTGAATATTCCAATCTCACGGGTTCGCTCGGCCACGCCGGCCATCATGGTCACGAAGACGACCATTGCGCCCACGAGCAAGACCATGCCCGATATGCCCAGAGTGAATTTGCGGAAACTCTTGAGCGTATCCATGCGCCCCTTCACAACCTGCTGAATAGCGGTCACCTTGGCCGAGGGGATCTTCTCGGAGATCTGGGCCACGATTTCGGTGATCGGGCAGTTGTGACAGAGCGCGGCCACCTCAGCCATGGCCACTTTGCCCTCTTTGCTGAAGAGCTTCTGAGCGACCGGGAGAGACATGAAAATCAGGCTGTCATCCTGGGAACCGGTGCGTTCGAGCACGCCCACCACATTGAACTTCCGGTCCTTTATCTCGATTGTGGCATGGTTCTTCAGCTTGAATTTCGCGGCCGCGTCCAGACCAACAATGATCTCATCCTCACTCGCGGGTTTCCTGCCGTTGATTTTCCACCATTTCTTCAGCGACAGCTCCGATGGAAAATCGACTCCCACTACCAGTGCGCGTGCGCGCAGCTTTTCGAAAACGCCGAAGAGCTTGGGGCTTACGGTACTGATATTGGCAGCGTTCTTGATGGTCCTTATTTTTGCCAGGTCAGTCTGTGAGATCTCCTTCCGGTCGAACGAAACAGCCCCCAAGTTGAGGCCGCCGTAAGTCAAGGAAAGCCCTTCCGATCGCGGGGTTATCACAATGTTGGCGCCGAATTCTTCCATCTTGTGGGCAATGTCCTTGGCCAACAGGTTGGTTGTGGTCACAAGAGCTACCACTGCGGCCACGCCGACCATCAGTCCGGTTACAAGGAAGAAGACCTTGGACTTCCTGCGCCTGAGATTATTTAAAGCTATGTCGTGTAGTTTCAATCTAGTCCCCCCTATTTGAAAAAGCCCTGTCCGGCCAGCACATCGTCCAAAGCTATGATCAGCTTCCCGTCCTTGGCCGTGCGTTTCAACGGCGCGGGATTGCAGCCGCCCTTGACTTCATTGATCTTGACGCCGGGGAATTTCAGGCCACAGTTGATGCACACCATCATGTCTCCCTGCTGGACGTATCCTTTTTTATGTCGCCAGCAGACGTCACAAGCGTCAAAGGCCGCTCGGACGACTCCGTCGGAGCTTCTCAAAACAAAGAATCGTATCCAGAGGTTGGGAGAATGCTTGTACTCGAAATGCTTGGCTTTCCCGTCGGCAAATTGAGATTCCGGAAACTTGAAGTATCCGCTGTTGGGCCGCACTTCGACGGCAGGTATCGTGAAATTCCACGCGGCAGCCGGACCCGCGACAGACAGAGTTCCAAATATGATCAACAACACAATCAGTGTGTTTCGAACCCATGATTTCTCACTATTATTGAGTCTTTCCACTTTGATTATCCTTTCGTTATCACGACGATTTTCACGTTGCCCTCCGGTCGTCCCAGAGGACGATCCGAGTTCGGGAGCCAATATTCGTCGGTGAACATCACCGGACCAGTACTGTCCTGAGATCGGTGTCGCGACCGATCATGCGAGGCCAGAACATCCTCCAGGTCGATTCTCCGACAGACGCGTGAAGTTTCTCCCTGAAATCACTGTCGACGATTTCTACTTCCGCATCCTTGAAGAGCGCCCCAATCCATTCGAGTGTCTTGCGCTCTCTTTCCTTTGTATCCTTGACGCGGATCTGTTCATCCAGGAGTTTGCGGACAGCAAGCGCCTGCGCGGTTATCTGAACAAACTTGTCAAAAGATCCATATCGCTTGGCAACGTCGGCCGCGAAATCATCCTTGGACATTTCCCGGGCCTTTCGCATCTTTTCGATTTCTTCCTCGATCTCATATGGCTGGGAGATAATGGTTTTGGTGTCAGCGAATTGAAGAATGATCTCCTTGCCCACTGCTGAGAAGAACGCGGATGCGATGTCGCTCTCCTTGGATTTGCCCTCGGGAGTGAGAGATATTTTCATGTCTTTGCGAAACACGGGCCTGTTGTTGACGTTCGCCAGAACGACCCCGCGGTTTCCCGCGCCTCGCGGATTAAAGGTCGCGTCATGCTCCACCGGGTAACCGGCTTTTGCTATGGCCTCCATTATCTGTTTCGCGTTGGTTTGTTTGCTCCTGTACCTTATTGTCACGTCTTGAGCAGCCAGACTAACGTCAGCGCCGATCACGCCGGGTAATTTCGCAGTTACCTCTTTGACGGTGATCACGCACGCGGGACAGTTCATTTTGTTGACAGCGAACCGGGAAGCGACGACATCGCCGGTGATGGCCCGAAAGGCCGCGTACCCGCCCCCGGAAAGGGCCAGCACAATGGCCGCCGCGGCCAGGGTCTTCTTGAGTTTGCCGATTGATATTCTTCGTTCGGCGCCTTCCAAGGTCTCAAGATCTATTTTCTTCATCTGCCGTTTGGCCGACATAATAGTACTCCTGTTTGTGGTCGCCTGAGCGTACATAGGTCCAGGCATACCGAATTCAGCGGGAAGAGTTGGTTCAGTTCCCTTTGTAAACTACAGTGATTGAGTCAAGAATGGGAGTCTGTTGCGGATCAACAGATAAGAACGGAAGTCAGGAGAAGGATCTCAATTCCCGGGGGATGCGGATCCCTGAGGACCGTACGCGATTGTTCGGTCCTTTGGGGATTTGGTACCGGCGGAGCAAGAGCCATGAAGGTGGCCGGATGTCTGGTCAAGGTCTGATGAAGACTCGGCCCGGTGGCCACGGAAGTCTTGAACTTTTCCTTGCACGAGCAGACAGGACACGATGCCCCGAAAGATTGCTTCAGCGGACAACTCTGAACCCCTTGTCCGCTATGGCAGCAGATCTTGGGGTTAGTCCGGACTTTGCAGCAGGACATAGCGGCACTTCCATGGAATACCTGCACACCCGTTTTGCAGCAACAGGGGTGAAGCGCCCAAGGCAGTGCTGTCAGGCCCAGCAGCCCGATACAGACTATTAAGTTGATTACACGACTCTGAAGCATAAACTCCAACCGCACCAAAGTTTCTTAGTAATCTAGTGTAAGAACTATTCACAGAAAGTCAAGTGGTTTTGTAGAGTGTGCGGCCTGAACTTTCCTTGAGAAGCAGCCTTGCAGCGTTCTCCCCGAGTATGGCCATTCTTAGTTGTCCGTCAAGTCGGGCCCTTTCAAAATCCTTCAGGTAACGTCCCAGGGGCAGCAGCGGAAAGTCACTTCCAAAAAGTATCTTGTCACGGCCCATGATCTTGCACGCCACGTCAAAGATCTTGGGATCGTACAGAAACGGGGATGCAGCGGTGTCAAGGTAGGTTCCGGCGAAGACACGGCGGAGTTCCGGCATGAGCGCATAGATGAAGACGCCCCCTCCGAAGTGGGCCAGGATGAAATCCACGTCGGGATTGCTCTCGATCATCTTGAGCAGTTCAGCGAAGTCCACGGGTAACTTGCCGGGGTAATGATGGCCGACCGGTTCGTTGACGTGAATGAGCACGGGCGCCCCGGCTTCGGCGGCAAGTTTCAGGACCGGGTTAAGGGCCTCGAAGTCGGCCTGCGTCCAGCCGCCTCGATACATTGCCAGCTCTCCGATGCCCGCGAAGCCTGCGCTCAAGACTCGTTCGGTTTCCCGGCAAATCCTTTCACCGCCTATGGGCGAAAGCACTCCAAAGGGGATAACACGATTCGGGTACCGCTGATGGAAGTCCCAGATCTCATCATTGTTTTCGGCTACAAGATCGTGGCTCCCCCATGGGAATCCGAACACGACGGCTTTGTCGATCCCCGATTCATCCAGGTATCCTATGATGTCTTCCCCAGAGGCCAGCCGGGCCTTCTTGGAAGAGTAGAGCAGACCGAAAGCGCGATCCTCTTCGCAAAAAGAGGTCCGATCGTTTCGGACTCTTCGTGGCAGCATGTGAATGTGAGAATCTATGATCATGACCGGCCTAGTTCAGCATTTGGAGTTTCCGCTCACCCTGTCGGCATGATACCCGGAGCGCGACGCAACCAGATCTTCATCAGCCAATTGTATGGCTCTCCAGCCCTCAGGGCAAGTGTTGAAAACCAAAATTGTCGTGATAATTGACAATTCCCGGCCCAATCACGGTCTGAGGTGAGGGATCAGTAGCTCTTTGGTTGCGCGCTGACTTTTTCCCTACGTCCTCTCGTTCCCAGCCACTGCCTGGGAACGCATACCGGGAGGCTCCGCCTCCCCTTTTGAAGCTGGCGTCCCCGTAAAGAAGAGGGACTTTCATAGGAACGCACATGCCCGTAGGGCACAGCAAGAGATGAAGACTGCCGGAACGCGGCGGGACTGATTGTCGGGGCTACGCGCGCGTGGCCCTCCATTCTCACCGGGCGCAGAACCGCTTCAAGCCCGGTGAAACTTTATAAAAAATGCGACAATCAAGCGAATGGACTTACGGAACTTCAGACGAAACCAAGCATCCCACTATGGTTTGAAGATTGGAAGCATGGTTATTGCTTTGCCTGGTCTTCTTGTGCGTCTGTCTCTGGTCTGATTTTCGTTGTTGCTGTCACGGGCTCACCTTCGGATTTGCTCACGGTCCCAGGCTTGTCGATTTTGAGGACAGATCGCTTGTTTTCAGTGGTTACCGTGACGCGTCTAGGGCGCTGATCGTAGTCTTTTCCTCTTACGTTGTTGAAACGCAAGAAAATTTCCTGGTCTTCGTTGGTTTTCACGAAAATCCGGCAGTCGGCAGCCGCCAACAATGCCTCGTTAGGCCGGTCTTTCTCCTGCACGTCGATGAAGATCGAGACAAGTCCCTTGCTCTTGATCAGATCCACCATCGCGGGCAGGAATAGAGGATGCGAGGCCAAGAAAGGAAAACCCGTTCTCAGCCGGGCCGTGTCTGCAAAAAGGACAGCGTCAATGTCGTTCCTATGTTTCTGGAGATACTTCTCGATAATATAGAAGAACTCCTCGGCCAGAATCTGCCCCATTCTGAAATGGAGTACTGTTACCCAAGTCTTCTTAGCGTTCCAGCGACGACCAAAATCCTGACTCCACACCTTCATTTTTTCATCTGCCGGATTCTTTATCGGATTAAGGAAAGCTTTCCAGTACTTGAGATCTGCCAACAGGGCTACGTCTTTCAGGCTGATCTTTCGCTCCTCTGCCAGTGAAATAATCAGTTTCCGTTTGTGGTCATGCGGCTTTTTCGGCGATCTTCGGAACAAAAGGTTCAAGCCCAGAGCCTGCTTGCGCTTGCCGTGCGGACCGGAGATTACGATGCACGAATCAGAGTCCAGGAGTTGAGGATTCTTATCGGAGGCCTTCTTGTTTCCTACGGGTAGAATGTTTGGAGGGAAGCCCACTTCCAAATCCGTGGTGTCAGGAGTATCCTCAAGGCTGCGTGACAGTTGATAGTGTACGGACGGATAGATGACTACACCGAACCTGTCGTCGAACTCTCTGATGGTCTGGCGCCTGTGAGACTTAAGTTTCATCAGATGTTTTCCAAGTATCCGTCTAGAATACCTTGACTTATTAACCTCTATCGTCTGTCCAAAGTATCCATCCCGTTCCCCTGATTCCAGGCTGATCACAATGTCGGAGAGGTACCGGGCATGGTTGAAGGTAACTTGTTCCTGTTCCATCGACCAATAGCGTTGGCGCTCCAGAGTCACCAGCAGTGGCGCCTCCTTTGTTCGAAACAGGGAAAACATTCTGTGAACCTGGTCGCGGGAGAGGGGCCGGCTGGAGAATGCAGTTAAGCTGTCAATGAAATAGAAACACTTCCTGGGACCTGTTCCGCCTGCCATGAATTCCAAGGATTTTTCCAGGTCTGAGTATCTTTCCTCAAAGATCTCGTTGCTCTGCTGGCCGGCCGCCTTGACCGGTCTCGGTGTCAGCAGCGGAAGAATCAGTCTACCGCTCGGATGGTCTTCACGCGGCAGGTTGTGCCAAGGAAGCGTATCTTTGAGAACCCAAACATATTGCTCGAAATTGCTTTCTCGCTCTCCGGGCCGAGCTTGTTTGGAAAAGAAGCTGTATCCACGTAGGCTTTGAAGGACACGTTCCGGCTCCTGCTCGAGAGAATAGAACAGGCAGACCCACCCTTGCCTTACCAGATTGCACGCGATTTGGGTGCTAAGAGTGGTCTTGCCATTCCCAGAACTTCCTTCCACCGCCACCACAGGAGACAACCATTGATTGCTGATCGGGTCTGTGGGCGCGTAAAAGCCACCCAACCACTCTTCGCCCGGTCCCGGGTGTCTCTCCGAGTCCCCCTGTTGTGCCGGGTTTCCCGGGCAGAGTAAGATGTCTAGAGCCTCAATCTCGGTCGGAATGTGGTCTAGATCGTACGTGGGAACGTCTCTTGCCGCTTGGGTTTTCGTTGTGGTCCTGTTCAGTCGCCAAGCTGTGCTCGATGGGATCACCGGCACTTCGGGAATCTCAACTGGATATGGGATTCTGTTCCCTTCGGCAGTTCCTGCTAGATGTCGTGACCTAATGCGATCCACGGCCAGTCGTAGAAGACGCAAGTCGGTCATGGAGCACTGGTCAGCCAAAGCCTGCCACGAGTGGGCGTGTCTATGGATTATACCTCCATCCAGGCGTTTCATGGCTTCCGCGACCCGGTTGAGCAACGATTCGTACAAAGCAGGCTCAACAGCGGCTTCTCGGCTACCATCAATACAAGGAATTTGGTCGGCCTTGAACAGCGCGGGCGGCGGCGCTGACACTTCGAGAAATGCTACCTCGTAACATATGTCCATTTCCAGAAGAGGCTGTCTCCAATTCTTCAGAACGTGGTTGATGCTCTCCAAAGCCTCTCCAGCAATTTCCGGTTTGGTCTTTGTGGGCACCATCCCTTCCGTCGGCTCCTCCGTTTCCTCCGCCTGGTGGCCAACCTGTTGTGCTTCCTTCCAGTCATCCGGTGAATCCGGTGTTCTCAGGCGTACGCATCTTCCGATGGGATCAAAGATCACCGCGTTGACGTGAGATCGCCAGTCTCCGGATTCCGGGTCGGCCGCGGGGGCACCCACCGGTTCCCGCAACCATTCGGGCACAGTTCGCTTCACTTGATTGTCAACCTCATCTGCAACGCGAAGCAGGGCCGCCAGCCAATCCAGCCGAACCGGTCCGTCGAGGGAATCCGGGGCCAGGTTGAGTTCACTGTAACCGGTTGAGCCTGTCCCGGCGGGTTGACATCGAATTCTACAGAAATCGTTGTCTCGACACTTACAACCATCCTCCCCGGGAGGTTCCAAAGTCTCCCACGTGTGTGAACACGCGATCACAGCGATCCATTCGGCCAGTTGCGAGTTAGGTATTCGCAAGAAGGCCCAACTCTTCTGGATTCGTACACAAGATAGTTGTCCGTGGCGCTTGCGAAGCCGGTTGTCCCCGGCATCTTCCGTTCCTTGCATGTCTATCTTGCCAATGTCGTGAACCAGAATCCCGGCAAGCAAGACGAAAATTTCAGTAGATGAAAAGATCCTTTTCAGGGAATTCGGTGTCGCGTTGTCCGCGTGTGCTTCAACGTTCTGAATGTGGGGTAGGCCCTCAAAGGATTCGCCCCGAGCGCCCAACTGTGGGAGCCATGATCCTACCGCCGCCCTGTGCATTTCTTCCAGAGCCGCATGTAACTGGGTTTCCCCCTGATTTTGACGATCATTCAATAGTTGACGAAACGTAATTGGCATGTCCGACCCCCTGATGAGTGGCAAGTATTCCCCGACCATCCTTTCGAGGATTCTCGGATCCCTGATTGGACCTCCGATGGTCTCCTGACCCCCAACAAGACAGCACTTGGTATCGGATGATGCCCCGACGATGCCAAGTGCTGTCCTCCGCATGCAACAAGTGCCTTTTCCACCCGTTGTTGAACATACGTTATCGTCCTACCCGTGGTCAACGTCAATCGTGAGAACCACGTAAACCCGAAGCAATCTCCACGCTTGCTGATGCCGGGATCGCTACGGGGCGCTCGCAATGACACCTTATACCAATGCGCAATCAAGAGAGTGAGATCGGTTTCTTGGGTGCCACTGCCGGCTTGCCCAGCAGTGCTCTTTATCACTTGTTTGAACGCGCATTGGTATTACGAGTGCCCCCGTACCGCCTGAAGGATTGCACCACACGCGTTGATCGAACTTGACATTGGGCCTAAAATTCATATCTGTTTATAACGATGAATATACCAGCGCGGCGCGAGCAACTCACAATCATGATGTCCCTTTTCCGTATATATGCCGTCAAGTCTGCGCCTTGCACTTGCGCGCATCCCTGGTGTGCCCGGGAGGTCGAACATGGCGTCTGAGGATCTTTACGCGGTGCTCGGCGTCAGTAAGGACGCGGACACCAATTCAATAAAGAAGGCTTATCGCAAGCTTGCCAGGAAATACCATCCTGACGTGAACCCCGGAAACAAGGAAGCGGAAGAAAAGTTCAAGAAGGTTTCCGAGGCCCACGACATTCTCGCCGACGAAAAGAAGAGGAATAATTACGATGAATTCGGCGCCGAGGGCTTGCAGGCCGGCTTTGATCCCGAGCAGGCCCGGCGTTTCCGACAGTGGCAGCACGCAGGCGCGCGCGGAGCCGGCGGTGGTGGATTCTACCACGATTTCTCCTTTGACGGCGGGGACATCAGATATGGTGGGATTGACGACGTCTTGTCGAACCTTTTTGGAGGCGGTGGAAGCAGACGCGCCGGCAGGGGCCCCAGGAAAGGGCAAGACGTGGAATCGAGTTTGGAAGTGGATTTCCTGACAGCCATAAAGGGTTCCACCACAAGGGTGACTCTGCAGAAAGGGATCGACGATCAAGGAGCGCCAAAGTCGGAGACTATCGACGTCAAGATCCCCGCGGGCGTGAACGACGGCTCACGCATCAGGCTTGCCGGGAAGGGTGAACCGGGCTTTGGGGGAGGCACGGCCGGAGATCTGTATATCCTGATTAAGGTGAGGCCGCACGGGGGCTTCGAGCGGGACGGGGATACGCTGAAGGTTGAGATTCCCGTGACGGTGAGCGAAGCCATGAAGGGGGCTCAGGTGTCAGTGCCCACACCGGACGGACAGGTACAGTTGAAGGTCCCACCGAGCACAAAATCGGGGCAGGTTCTGAGGCTCAAGGGGAAAGGCGTTCCCAACATGAAGACCAAGGTCCCGGGCGACATGTATGTCACCATACGGGTACAGGTCCCCCAGACTGCCGATGAGCAAGCCCTCAAAGCGGCCGAGACGCTCGACAAATTCTATGATAAAGACATTCGGCAAAGCATTCGACTCTGAAATGGAAAGAAATTCTATGCTTGGCATCGCCCTTCTAAGGCATGCGAGCGGGAATGACAATGCATCAGGATCACTACTATAGGAAGCAGATCATCGAGATGTTCGAATGCGACGAAGAGTTCCTGGACACCCTGGAGACCGAGGAACTAATATGTGCAACGTGCGTGGAATCATTTGAGGAAAGGGTCTATCCTGTTGACCAGGTGGAGCGAATCCGGGTCATCACCAACCTGATCAAGGACCTGGACGTGAACATCCCCGGAGTGGCGGTCATCCTGGAGATGAGAGACAACATGTTGCGCATGCAACAAAGATTTGACATGATACTCGAAGTCCTTTCCGTGGAACTGCGGAAGCGCGGGTCTTGAAGTATCAGACTTTCTCAGACTACAAAATTCGGTAATGACTTGTAGCAGTTGCCAAAAGTTCTGTCTGATTGAAAGGTGATTCCCGCACATTGGGAAAATCCCCCCTTGCCCCCCTTTGACAAAGGGGGGCAAGGGGGGATTTTAGCTCTGTGAGCATCGGAACCGGATTTGAAATATCGGTCAACTATTTTGACACTTGCTATAACAGCCCCCCCCCCCGACCTTGATGGAGAGCATTGTTTGGCCTCTCTGAACGCTTTCAAGAAGAGTATTGACAGCAGACTTGATCCGACACCGAAACGAGACCGGACGTTCGGCTTTGTTGCGGTTGTTCTGATGATTCTCGTGCAGGCCGCGTTTCCTTCCCATTCCGAGTCCGTGGAAACCCCTGCCGCGCTGTTGAAGCAGGCCAAGATGGAGACAGACCCGGTCAAACGGACTGAGATTCTGGATCGCGCTTTGGAGGACGGGCGGGCAAGAGGGAGACTGCGCCACTCGCTCTACTACGAGCGTGGCATGGCGTACAAGGAGATGAAGGATTGTTTTAGGGCCATTGACAGCTTCAGATCCTCGTTGGGCCATTCCTGGAAACATATTCCTGCGCTCATTGAAATGGCGCACTGTTTGATAATCGTTGACCAGATCGACAGAGCCTCCCGGATTGTGGAGCGCGTCTTGAAAACCAGGCCGGAGTCGGGCAGGCCTTATGTCTTGAGAGGGATGATCTACGAAAAACAGGGGGCCCTTTCCAGGGCTAGGGATGAATATACCAGGGCTCTCAACTATGATACACACTCGACCATGGCCCTGGAGTTGAGGTCCAAGGCCCTACTAAAAGCGGGACAACCCCGGGCCGCTCTCGCTGATATCAATTCCCTGGCCCGTCTGGCGCGGCATGATCCCGATGTCTTCGTGACCCGTGCGCGGATTCATCTCAAGCTCAAAGAGTACGCAGACGCGCTTGCGGACTACAAGACCGCAGCGAAGCTTGCACGGGATGATGATCGGATCGTAAAGGAGAAGGCCCAGGTCTTCTTCAAGATGGATCAGCCGCAAAAGGCTCTGGAGGTCCTGTCCCTTTTCACGGACAAACGCGGGAAGGACGCTGCAATATCGGTGCTCCAGGCCCGGGCCCACATCCTGCTGAAAAACTATTCCAAGGCGGAGAGAATGCTGCGGCATGTGCCGGCTGGAGATCCTTCCCACGCGTCGGCTCTTCTGTACCGCGGTGTAGCGCTGTCTCGCCGGGGCAAGTTTGATCAGGCCCTGTTTTACTTGAACCGGGCCATAGAGCTTCAACCACGTCTTGTGGAGGCTTTCAAGGAAAGGTCTCGAACCTTTACCGAACTCGGGGATCCCACGCGAGCAGCGGCAGACTTGAGCGCCGCGGCCGGCCTGGACCCGTCGGATGGTGAAATCTTCGCGCTCAGAGGATCGACGTTCGCCCGGAGAATGTTGTATGACGCGGCAATAGCAGATTTTAGTCGGGCTCTTCAATGTTTGCCGGGTGATCCGAGAATTCTGTATGATAGGGCCGCGGCCCTTATCCACAAAGATGAATTGGCCTCCGCGTTGAAGGATCTGGACCAGATCCTTGAGCGGTCGCGTCAAGCGGCTCGCGCGCTGAGCCTCCGGGGGATGATTCAATTCAGGCAGGGAGCCGACTCCAAGGCCGGCATGGATTTTGATCAGGCCGTCAAGGCTGATCCCACGGACCCCCTGGTATGGAACAATCGAGGATACTTCCTTTACAAAACCGGAAAATTCAAACACGCTATGCAGGACCTCAACCGGGCCCTGGACCTGGACCCCAAGTATGAGAAGGCACGCTACAATCTGAGCCTCGTCCTGAGGAGGCGGCAAGCCCCTTAGGGCTTGTCACAAAATAACGTTGGCATTCCCCTGTAGGGGCGGACCTATGGGGCCGCCCTTTCCAGCGTGCGCACCCCTACATTGGGACAGACACGCAGAGCCTGCCCCGGACACCGATCCGGGGTCTGCCCCTACAATTCGTCAGCAACCTGTTGCAAGGTTTGTTTTGTGACACACCCTTAGTGTCGGCGCCCTGAGGTGGGCGTCAACAGAACCGAGCTATCGCCATGAGCAACAATCGCTACCGAGCGGTGCTGTGTGACCTGGACGGCACAACAAATCGGGGAAAGACTCCGATCCAGGGCGCGGCAACCGTTATCCGGAACCTTACGCAGAAGGGCATCCGCTGGATGTACCTTTCCAACAACGCTACTCTCCTGGCATCCCACATGGTCGCTCGGATCAACGATCTGGGATTCCCGGTTTCCGAGGGTCAGGTTGTGAATTCAGCTTCCGCTCTCATACACACCCTGACGAAGGACAGGCAAGATGCGGTAGTGATGGTGGTGGGTGAACCCCTGTTGATTGAGGGTATAGAAGCCGCCGGAATCAGGGTGACCGAAGATCCCTCAGCCGCTGATATAGTGATCACCGCGATGGATAGGGGCTTCAGCTACGACAAACTCAACCGAGCCCAGAATGCCATTCATCGGGGCGCTCTGTTCTGGGCCACCAATCAGGACGCGAGTCTGCCCGTTGAGGACGGAGTCCTTCCAGGCGCGGGAAGCATCGTAGCCGCGGTCGCTGTTGCCGCCGGAAAACAGCCGGATCGGGTCTTCGGTAAGCCTTCCCCTGACATGGCCCAATTCGCCCTGGAAATCCTTGGACTCGAACCCGAATCATGCCTGGTGGTCGGCGACCGAATGGAAACCGATATACTCCTGGCCAAGAACGTGGGGATGGATTCCGCGTTGGTGCTCACCGGCGCCACATCAACACAGGATCTCCTCAATTTCCCCTTCACACCCGACCATGTGCTTGAAAGCATCGCAGATCTGCCGGATCTGTTTGATTGATGTGTCCAAACAAGTCCGGAATGCACAGTGAGGGTCCGCTTACCGTCTTCGAGGCCGGACTCGTCCGCTTGCCGGGGGCGGCTTGTAGCCATTCACTTTACGCGGGGCAATTCATGCACATCCAACCTTTTGAGAAGCTGCCGAGGCAAGTCTTCGTAGGGGCGACGCATGCGTCGCCCTCTTCTCGTCGCGTATCACGTAGAGCCGACCTCTAATGGCCATCGTGGCGCCTGTTCCACCGAGTCGTTCGGAAATGGGCTATGGGTCATACCCCGTATGAAGAGGGCGCAGCATGCTACGCCCCTACGCAGACCGGCTCCCGACAGCCTCTGAATTTGTTGTATCTGGTCTAATTCCCCCTGATGACTGTCTGGTCACAGCGGCTTGTGGCCCTGCTCGGCCCTGAATTTGATTCTCTGACTAGGGAATGCTATAGTTGTTCTAGATATTTTCGATTCTGTGGCGGAGGGATTTCAGCCACAATGCCATTTCAGGGCAGCCCAGCGTATCTGTTCGGTGTAGGCTGTCTGTGGTTGTGTCGCTTCGCGGCGCCTGGCGGCGCAGGCCATACAGGGTAACGAGGGGAGCGTGTGGAAGAAGTTTTCTAATTTCGTGGTACCGGACAACCTTGCTGATTGGGCCAGTGATCTCGGGCTGCTTGTTTCCGTGGCGGGCTTTGTTGTTACGATCATCATCGTCTTGCGGTCAAAGAAAGCTGCCGAAGCTGCAAAGAACGCTGCGATGAAAGTTCAAGAGGATATGTCGCGTTTCGACCTCATCGCTGAGCTTTCCACTGCCATCAGCGGTATTGAGGAAATAAAGAGACTTCATCGCGAAGGAGCCTGGCACATCTTGCCGGACCGATACTCAGCAGCTAGAAATGCGGTGGTGGCCATTATTAGGGCAAGTCCAAGTCTGGCGGCGGATCAAGAAATCGAATTGCAGCGTACCAAGCAACACTTGATCAACCTGGAAGGCCAGGTTGAGAAAGCGCTTGCTACGAAAGGCCCCTTTCCGCATTTCCCGGAACTGAACAGAATTATGTCCGAACAGACAGACATCTTGAATGCGATGCGGGCCGAGACGAAAAAAGACATGGGTAGGTCAGATCATGGAAAATGAAAAGCTGTGGGCGCTAATTCGAAAACTGAAGGCAAGGACTCTCGAGGACCGAGTGGCGTGGGAAGGAACCACCAGAGAGAACGCGTACCAAGCGGCGTTTCCAGGGTATTCAATAGTTATTTCCAACGTGGCGGACGAGGAGTGGGGTCGCGACGATTATTTCTTGAGTATTTATGACACTGAGGGCCGGTTAGTCGAGAAAGTGAGCGATGCCCAGTTGGACGCTGGCATGGCGAAAAAAGAGGCGCATGGTCTGTTGGGAGAAGTTTTCGACGCCGCAAGAAGACAGGCACTAGGGGTAGATGAAGCCCTCGATGCCGTGATGCTGGCCCTTGACCAAGATGTAGCAATGTGAAGAAGTTCACGCCAGATCTATCCGCCTATTAAGGTCCGAATCGGAACTACGTAAACCTGATGAACTGATTGCACCTCATGACAAGCGCAAACTCGCGCAGATCAGTGGAGCAGTCGGCCCAGTTGGAGTTTTTTGCGGGGGGCGCCGGGGGGCGGTTTTTTGTAGAAAAAAGAGCCCCCCGGCAAGCTCTGTTTTCCGCTCGCCTAATGCTCTTGAAATTCTTCCGGGAATTCTTCTCTGAGCATTGCCTCGTATTCCGCTTCCCATTCATCACCGAACATTTCCCGGCACATCTTTTCCATGTCTTGCTTGTACCCTACCGGGTCGGTGAGCTTCCACTGCAACTGTTCGGCCTGGTGTTTTTCGTGCGCGGCCTCCTCTTGGGGGGTGGTGGTCAAGAGGCTGAAGGCCTTATCCAGATCAGTCATTTGCTTATCATCATTAGATTTTCCCATTTGGCGGCTCCCTTGGTCCGGTGAGTTCTGCAAAGATCACAGTGTGGCATTCTGCATTTTTGGGGCGCGGGAAGCAAGAGAAGAGATTATGAGCCACAGAGAGCACCGAAAAAAATATCTTATCAGACTCTCGGTGCTCTCTGTGTCCTCTGTGGCTCAATATTCTTATTCTTTTTCCACTGCGTCTCTGAGGATCTTATCATAGGCATTGTTGAACGGCGAACCCGTATCACAGTTCGTGCGCTACGGGCTTGTTTAGGACTATTCGTTCCAGGTTCAGCCGCACATCATAGACTATAATCTCAACGCCATTCCTCAGGACTTTGCGGAGTTCGAGGCCGTACGCGGGATCTATATCATCCGCGGGCCTGAAAGAGGTTGAGTCCATTCTTTGTATGAGGAAGAAGATTACTCCCCTGTGGCCTTGATTCACTTGCTCTTGGAGTTCCTTAAGGTGCTTGAGTCCCCGTGACGTGACCGCATCGGGGAAATAGGCCGCATTGTCTCGGATCAAGGTGCAATTCTTGATTTCCACGTAGCAGCGGCCTCGATGGGGGTCTTCGAGCAGTATGTCTATCCTGGAATTGCGGCCGTATTTTACCTCGGTCCGGAGGGATTCATACCCGCTAAGTGAATCGATTCGTCCGGCCCGGATGGATTCTCGAACCAGCCGGTTGGGTACTGAGGTGTTCACACCCACCAGGGATCCGGGCATCCGGATCATTTCCCAGGTGTATTTTAGGCGTCTCTTGGGATTGTCGCTGCGGGACAGGTAAACAGGTCTGCCCGGTTCCGAACAGGTTTTCATGCTTCCTGAGTTGGGGCAGTGAGCGATAACCACATGGCCGTTTCGCAGCTTCACGTCAGCCATGAAACGTTTGTAACGTTCTATGAGGATACCCTGAATCAGCCTGGGCCAGACGATCGAAGCGTCGTGTGATTGGGAATCGATCTTTTTCACGGGACTTCTGCGGTTTCCGACCTCATACCAAGTTGCGTTCAAAGCAGTACAGTGTACAGGTGAGGGACCGAGTCTCGAAATCCCCCCTAACCCCCCTTTTTCAAAGGGGGGGACCGGCACCACCCCCCTTTAGCAAAGGGGGGCAGGGGGGATTTTTTCCTTCCGGACTTGAGCCATATGTTCCCTCTTTGAAAGCGCATTGGTATCACAGGCTTGACCGGACTCCGTGGAACACGGAGCAATATCATTGAACGCAAACCAATATCACTCGGGTTCGAGGTTTGCCAGCTTGTCAAGGGCTTCGCGAGCCGCTCTCTGGGCGGCTTCTTTCTTGCTGGTTCCTTCGCCCTCTCCCCAGAGGTCTTCTCCGAGGAACACTGCCACCTGGAAGTTTTTGCGATGTTCCTCTCCCCATTGGTCCACCACTTTGTATGTCGGGGTCACGCCAAACGTTGCCTGTGTCTTTTCCTGGAGTCTGCTCTTAGAATCGTCTATGCCGTTGCGGGTGGAGCACCCCTCAATCAGCGGATAGAAATGTTTCTCAATCATTCTTTCAGCGTCAGCGTAACCGCCGTCAAGGTATACCGCGGCCACCAGCGCCTCTAGCGTGTCGGACAGGATGGAGTCGTTTTCCCGGCCCCCGGACATCTCGTCTCCCTTGCCCATTCTCAGAAAACGTGCAAGGTCCAGTTGCTTCATGAGCTGTGCCAGAGCGGCTCGATTCACGAGGCTCGCCCTCTTTTTCTGTAGTTCACCCTCGTCGTCTTCAGGGCATTCCTGGTAAAGTATGTCCGCTATCACCAGCCCGAGCACCGCGTCTCCGAGGAACTCCAGGCGCTCATTGTGGTCCGCGCACGTGTCCCGATTTTCGTGCCAGTAGCTTCTCCTCGTGAGAGCGGCCAGGAGTTGGGATTGGTCCTCGAAACGATGTCCGAGGATCCTCTCGATTTCCTCCGGGTCATGGTTGAAGTTATCTTCGCTCACAGCTTCTCCAGCGATTCTGAGAGTCCTTTGCTCCGGGAATGAGCGGTGAGATCGTAAAACAGCGGCGTCACCGACACATATCCCTCGTTGACTGCGGTGATATCGCTCCCATTGGCTGTGTCGTTTGCGGTGGCCTCGCCGGACAGCCAGTAGTAGCTTTTGCCTCTGGGGTCCTCGCGTCGCTCAAAAGTCTCTCTCATCTTTGTCAGGGCTTGCGTGGTAAGCCTGAAGCCTTCAACCTCATCCGGCGGGAGCGCGGGCACGTTCACATTCAGGGCTACGCCCGGCGGAAGCCCGTTTTCCAGCACCCAGTGGGCGAGTTTTTCCACATGAGGGAGCACCCAAGGGAAGGGCGGGTCCTGCTTGCGGGCCACGGAAACGGCAATGGCCGGGACCCCCAGAATGGCTGCCTCTGTCGCGGCCGAGACGGTCCCGGAGTAGAGAACATTGATACCAAGGTTGGGGCCGTCATTGATTCCCGATATCACAAGATCAGGGGGCCGATCCAAGAGCGCGTGCAAAGCCAACTTTACCGCATCCGCGGGTGTGCCTCCGACTCCGTAACCGTAAAACTCGCCGTTCTTGGTCACCTCATGGACCCTTACCGGATCGTACAGGGTTATAGCGTGTCCGACAGCGGTCTGCTCGTTCTCAGGGGCTGATATGACCACTCGGCCCACTTTCTCGGCCGCGATCCTCAATTGCCGGAGGCCCTCCGCGTGGATGCCGTCATCGTTGGTGAGCAAGATTAGAGGCCGGTCTTCCTTCATTGCAATTCCGTGCAGGCCTTTCGGATACGATCCAGTCCCTTGCGGATGACCTCGTCGCCGGTCGCGAATGAAAGCCTCACATGGTCGTCCGAACCGAAAGGTTCCCCCGGAACGCACGCCAGATGGTGATTTTCCAGAAGGTACCGTGCGAAGTCCGTGGAACCCTCAATGCCTGCCTTGCCATGGTACGAGGAAGTGTTCACAAACGCGTAGAAGGTCCCGTCAGGCTTCACCAGGGAGAGCCCGGGGATAGCGTCGATCTCGGACGTCATCAGGTTCCTGCGGCCTTCAAAGATCTTCCGCATGCGGCCCACTTCGTCCTGTGGTCCGGTGAGCGCTTCCACGGCAGCGGCCTGCGCCGTGGATGAAGGGTTGGAGGTCGATTGACTCTGGATATTGGTGGCCGCCTTGACCAGGTCTACTTTGGTCGAGGCCAGGTAACCGATTCGCCACCCTGTCATGGCATAGGTCTTGGACACACCGTTGAGCATGATTGTGCGGTCCTTCATCCCCGGCAAGGAAGCAAACGGGGTAAAGGTCTTTCCGTCGAAAATCATCTTGTCGTAGATGTCGTCCGATATGACCAGTAGATTATGCTCTTCCGCGAGAGCGGCCAGCTTTTCCATCAGATCCAACGGGTACAGAACGCCTGTGGGATTGGATGGAGTGTTGATCAGCAACACTTTGGTGGCCGAGGTGATCCGCGATTCCACATCTGCCGGGGACGGCAGCAGTCCGCTCTCTTCACTGGATGGAACCACGACGGGAACACCCTCTGCCAATGAGACCATCTCAGGATATGAGACCCAGTAAGGGGCGAACATGATCACTTCGTCTCCCGGATCCAGTATGGCCTGAAAAAGGTTGTACAGGGAGTGCTTTGCTCCGCACGAAACCAGGATTTCCTCAGGCCGGTAATCCAGACCATAGTCTTCGGAAAACCTATGTATAACGGCCTTCTTCATCTCCGGCGTTCCACCGACCGGTGTGTAGAAGGTCTCACCACGATCCAGAGACCGCTTCGCGGCCTCCCGTATGTGGGTTGGGGTAGGAAAGTCCGGTTCTCCCGCGCCGAAGCCTACAATGTCTACTCCCTGGCTCCTTAATTCCTTGGCCTTTGCCGAGATGGCGAGGGTTGCCGACGGTTTCAGGTTGCGGGCCCTTTTAGATAAAATATTCATGATCTTTACTCCTGTCGGTTCTTCTTCGGCTATTATCAGAGCTTGGGCGTGTTGGGGAACTTGCTTTTCATGAGTTTGAGCACATAGTCCGGGACAAGGCCCTCCGGTGATCCGCCCGCGAGCACCGTGGCTTTGATGATCCTCGAACTGACATACAGGTACCTATGAGCGGTCATCAGAAAAAAAGTTTCAACATCCCTACTCAACTTGCGGTTCATGAGCGCAAGCTGAAATTCATACTCGAAATCGGATACGGCCCTGAGTCCACGAACAATCGCGCGGGACCCTTTGCTCTCCACATATCTGACGAGCAGTCCTTCAAAGGCCTCGCACTCGACATTGGGCATGTCCGCCACGCTGTGACGAATCATGTCCATTCGTTCCTCCAGGGTGAACAGGACCTCCTTCTCCGGGTTGATCCCCAGCGCAACGATTATTCGGTCAAACGGAATCAGCGCCCGCCGGATAATCTCCAGGTGTCCGTTATGGATCGGATCAAAGGTCCCCGGTAGAACTGCAATCTTCTCAGCCATAACCGCTCTTTCCTCCCTAGTGGATGAACATTCAAACATCGCCTGGATCGCGATGAAAGATTTCCAGCACGGTACCGCCGTAATTCCTTGAGAAACGCTTGCTGAACGCGGACGGAAGCTCGAGTTCGCTCTCGCCGGCTTCTCGCTCCACTATTACCAGGCCCTCCGGTTCGAGCAGGCCCGGAAACGCATCCGATGAAACCACAGCTAAAATCAAATCACTGCTGTACGGTGGATCCATGAACACTATCCCGAACACGCGACCCTGATCCGCCAATACCTTTAACGTCCGGACAGCGTCCATTTTCAGAATCGAAACACAATCTTCGATCCCGAAAGACCGGACCGTCCGGGAAAGGGCTTCAGCCGTCTTACGGTCTTGCTCTACGAATACCACTGATCCAGCGCCGCGGCTCAAGGCTTCCAACCCAAAGGCCCCTGTGCCCGCGAACAACTCCAGCACATGAGCCCCCTCCACAACCGTTCCCAAAACGCTGAACAGAGCCTCCCGCACACGGTCGGCCGTAGGCCGCACACCCGTGCCGCGCGGTGAAGGTATCCTGCTTCCTTTAAAGCGACCCGCAATGATTCTCATGTGACGAACCTCCATATATACCCTGTTTGCGCCCGGTTTTCAAGAGCGAGATTTTGAAAGGCGGTAAGAGTGAAGAGTGAAGAGTGAAGAGGTAAGAGAAGACTGGGGAGGGCGTTTTTGCAAAAACGCCCTCCCCAGACCCCTCCCGAAAAACTCTCAATTTGCGCCGGTTGGGTTTGGGAGCTTCGTTATAGGTGGGTAGCGGCCCGCCGGGCATAGGGAGCTTCGATAGAGGTGATAAAGAAGACGGTTACCGATGGTATGGGGTTATTGAGGCATAGGAGGGTTTGCTCGAAGCACGCAGTCATCGTGGAGGACCTTTTGACCCCACGTCGAGTGGCTCTCAATTTGCGCCGGTTGGTTTGGGAGCTTCGTTAGAAGTGGGTAGCGGCCCGCCGGGCATAGGGAGCTTCGATAGAGGTGATGAAGAAGACGATTACCGATGGTATGGGGTTATTGAGGCATAGGAGCGTTTGCACGAAGCACGCAGACATCGTGGAGGATCGTTTGACCCCACGTCGAGTGGCTCTCAATTTACGCGGGTTGGTTTGGGAGCTTCATTATGGGTGGGTAGCGGCACGCCGGACATAGGGAGCTTCGATAGAGGTGATAAAGAAGACTGTTACCGATGGTATGGGGTTATTGAGGCATAGGAGGGTTTGCTCGAAGCCCGCAGACATCGTGGAGGACCGTTTGACCCCACGTCGAGTGGCCCCAGACCAGTCGTGGAGCAGAGTGTAAGGCGCGCTCCTGTGTGTGCGCTCTCTTCATGACGGGCATCACGAGGAGCAAACCTGCGACCGCCATTGTGGGAGCGGCGCCACTGGTGGGGCAGGTCTTCGTAGGGGCTACGCATGCGTCGCCCTCTTCATGACGGGTATCACGCAGAACCCACCAACAATAGCCATTGTGAGGGCTTGACCCACGATTTCAGCTACCTTTTTGGTCGAGGCGTAGGTTACTGAACAGTTACGCCCGACGACAGCCATTCTCATTGACACAGGACACCATGACCAGCTAGACTCAAGTCCGAGGGGGATCTCCCCATTTGGATGCGAAATTCTTCTTCTTTCGCCGCCTAGGGCGTGGAATTCGGGGCTTTAGTAGCAATCAAGGCCCTGTGAGCCGCGAAAGCTGAATCTCGGGTATGACAACGAGTGAGCGCGGGGCTGTGGCGTCTGATTTCGGGCGAAAGCAACCAACCGATCTCTTGCGATTACAGGAGCCGGAAAGTGCCAAAAGAACACGTTTTCCTTTCATATTGCCATGACAACGACAAAGAGGTGGAGCAGCTCCGCAAGGATCTGATTGCGGCCGGTGAACAGGTTTGGTGGGATGGAGACATCAAGCCCGGCCAGAATATTAGACACGAGATTCGCGAGGCGATGGAGCGCAGCTACGCGGTGATACTCTGTTTTTCGAAAGAAACGGAAGCCAGAGAGGAATCAGGAATGTATCCTGAAGCGAGAGACGCTATTAGAGTGTACCGCGAATTGTCTCCCGGAAGCATATTCATCATCCCCGTCCGTCTGTCACGTTGCAAGATTCCTGGTTTCGATATTGACGGCCCCACCACTCTCCACGACCTGAAATATATTGATTTGTTTCCACCGTTAGAAAGAGCTGCAAGATTGAGCGACCTGATCGACTCCTTGAGGAGCGCTCCCGCCTACCCTTAGAGCGCTCCTCGGCGAACCACACAGCGTCGGGGAGCTATTACTATGTGCCGCGCCGCCTGGCGCATTGCGTGGATAGGTCGGATCTGCTGGATCGATTGAAGCAAATGCTGGTGGGGGGCGGAAAAGACAAGGTCGGGATTACCGGGACCCACTTGGGTGTCGGCCTGCACGGAATGGGCGGCATCGGCAAGTCCGTCCTGGCTGCGGAACTGGGGCGCGACGAAGATATCGGGCGTGCCTTCCCGGACGGCGTAATCTGGGTGGATGTCGGGCGGAACCCCCAAATCACGGAATGTCAAGCCGCTGTTGCTGAAGCTCTTCAGGTCGACATGACGATCTTCGAAAATCAGCGGCAGGGTCAAACGCGCCTTAGCAGATTGCTCGCGGACAAGTCCTGTCTGCTCATTCTGGATGATGTCTGGCAGGTCAGTCACGTCGAGCCGTTTGACGCTCTCGGACCCGATTGCAGGATGCTGATTACCACACGGGATGAGAGGGTTGTCACAGGGACGGGCGCGGATATTTGTCGGGTCGATATTCTTGGAGAAGAGCAGGCCCTTGAACTGCTGAGGCGCTCATCACAAACCCCGCCGGAGCAACCGCTCCCCCCTGAAGCGAATGATGTGGCCAAGGAATGCGGATATCTGCCATTGGCCCTGGCAATGGTTGGGGCGATGGTGCGGCACAAGCCTGTCGACCGGTGGGAATTCGTGTTGGAGCGGCTACGTGACTCCGATCTGGAGAAGATCAAACAGGACTTTCTCGATTACCCATACCCGGACCTGTTCAAAGCCCTCCACGTCAGTGTTGAGGCATTGCCACATGAATTTCAGGCCCGTTACCTCGATTTGGCTGTTTTTCCACAAAACTTTTCGGTTCCCGAAGCTGTATTCGAGACCTTTTGGCAGGATGAGGACTTGCCGGACCATGATCCCGCGGGTCTCATCGACCTGTTTGTTGAGAACTCTTTGGCACATCGCAGGAATTTGGACAGGATATTTCTTCATGATTTACAGTTTGATTATGTGCTGAAGAGGGCTGGCGACTTGACTGAATTGAGCAACAGATTGTTGGGAGCGTACGCCAAGAGATGCTCCGCGGACTGGGCCACAGGACCCGACGACGGGTACTATCACAGGTACCTGGTGTATCATCTGGTAAAAGCGCAACGACCCGACGAAGCAAAACAGGCCGCCGCAGCATTGCTGCTGGGTGTCCCCGGCCTGCATCCCGGGACCAGCCTGCGATGCTTCTCGGTGCTCGGGGAGCAGGCAAAGGACATCGCCAAGAAAGTGATCAAGGACACAGAAGCCCACCCCTGGGTTCAGAGCCGGTGTCTGAAGGTTCTGGGTAAAGATGCAAAGGATGATGCGAAACGCTTGCTCAAGGAGAGCAAGGCCCCGGGGGTGCTTTGCGTGTGTCTTGACCTTCTGGGCGCTGAGGCTGAGGATGATGCGAGACGCTTGCTCAAGGAGAGCAAGGACCAGGAGGTGCTTTGCCGGTGTCTTGACCTTCTGGGTGCTGAGGCGGAGGATGATGCGAGACGCTTGCTCAAGGAGAGCAAGGACCAGGAGGTGCTTTGCGTGTGTCTTGACCTTCTTGGTGATGAGGCAAAGGCAGATGCGCGGCGCTTGCTCAAGGAGAGCAAGGACCACCAGGTGCTCTGCCGATGTCTTGACCTTCTTGGCGCTGAGGCAAAGGCAGATGCGAGACGGTTGCTCAAGGAGAGCAAGAACCACGAAGTGCTCTGCCGATGTGTGGGCGTGCTTGGAGACGAAGCGCAATCTTTCGCAATAGAAAGAATCCGCAACTGGAAGCAGACGGACAACGGACTATTGGTTCGCTGTTTTCAGGTTGCGGGAGCAGCCCCCGAAGCTCGGGAGCCGTCGCAGGAAATCTTGAGAGCTTCGGCCGACCGTGTTCCCGCTAGAGTTCGTGCCGCAGGGCTTCGCGCGCCTTTTGACAGCGATTTGCGGGCCAAGCGAGCAAATGAAGTGCTTTCACACTGGCAGAGCCAATATCGTCCTTTGGTTTCAGCAGCTCTTACAGCGTATTGGAATGATCCGGACGGCGCGACGGATTATTGCAGGGCCATTCTGTGGGGTTGGATGGCTGAAATCAACTACCAGATAACGAACCGAAGACATCGATATGATGGTCACATTATCAAGGCGCTGACTCATCCCGCGCTTCGCGAAGAAGCCACACAAGCCGCACACGAGATGCTCGTACTGGAGGCCACGCAGCCGGGCTTTCTGAGCATGCATTTGGAGAAATGGGCAAAGGAAATTGTTGAAGGAATATGGCCACCCTGGACGAGCGCAGAAGAGGAACAAGATTAGTGGTAGGGAGGTCGCGGCTGGTTTTGACTCATCCGGCAATTTCCGCGCCAATTCTTCCATCCCAACATTGTGACACAGACTTCTGCATTGGACCGGCAGGCGATGCAGAGCCTTTCTCGTATGGATTTGCCTTTCCGTTCAAAACTTGAATGCCGTGGCGGGAAGCTGCGTAAAGAGCCCTCACCCTGCCCCTCTCCCGGAGGGAGAGGGGATTTTTGGGGGGTTCCCCCAGATTACTCATTCAAAGCCGAATCCGTATTACGCATCGCGACTGCCCTGTCTTGCCCGGAAAGGATCGAGGGGTTATTTTGTAAGAAGCGGTGTCTGAGCGCGTGTTTGTCCGCGTGTGGCGTTGGGAATGGAACGCGAAGACATCTCTTTTGGCCCAGGCAGGGGCTGAGCGGTAATTTCTGATGTTCAATGGGAACGGGTAAACCGTGTTGAATTCCGGTAATCCAAGCGTATTCTTACGATTTCTGACTATCTTTTTGCCTGTTGTGGTTTTGCTGTCGGTCATAGCGACTGCTGCGTATAGAATGGAGAGCGCTCGCCGCATAGAGAAGCTGGAAGCCTCGGAGAGATCCATCGTTGAAGTGGAATTCCGGACCCTTGCCAATGATTTCCGAATGATATTGTCGGATTTGAGGCTGGTAAGTAGCCTGCCGCATTTGAAGGAGTTCCTGGATACGGGCACGCGCTCCAGTCGAGAATTTCTGGCCCAAGACTACCTTGCGTTCAGCGCTGCCAAGCGGATCTACGATCAGGTGCGGTTCCTGGACGAGCGTGGAATGGAGATTGTCCGTGTGAATTTCAATAACGGAAACCCCATACTCGTTCCTGAGAATAGGCTTCAGCCCAAGGGCCGGCGGTACTATTTCATTGATACGTTTCAGCTCCAGTCAGGAGAAGTATACGTCTCTCAATTTGACTTGAATGTTGAAAGAGGAAGGGTGGAACGCCCGTTCAAACCCATGATACGCTTCGGAACACCGGTATTCGACAGTAGCGGCAAGAAACGGGGGATTGTTGTTCTCAATTATTTGGGGGCCGGACTCATTGAGCATTTGAGGGAATCCGCGGCCGCGTCATCAGATCAGATCATGCTCTTGAACCGGGACGGGTTCTGGCTGGCCGGCCCCAGGCGGGAGGACCTCTGGGGATTCATGTTCAAGACAAAGCACCGCAGAAGATTCGCGAGGGATTGCCCCGACGCGTGGCAACGAATATCCAGTGCGGATTCCGGTCAGTTCCGCGATCAGAAGGGCCTTTACACCTTTGCCACCGTGTATCCGAGCATGAGCGCTCCTGGGTCCCGCGATCGGGGCACGGGTCGGGCCCCTGCAACCCCCCGGTACTGGAAGATCGTGTACCACGTGCCGGAAAAAGACCTCACGCCCATGACCCGTCAATTTCTGATTGCTCACCTGGCGCTCACCGGCCTATTGGCCACATTGGCCGCAACAGGGGCTCTGCTCCTGGCACGCGCTCAGCACAGACGCAAGACCGCGGAAGAGGCCAGAGAACGCATGCTCGATGACCTCACTGTTGCTCAGGCTGATCTCGACTACAAGGCGACTCACGACGAACTGTCCGGCCTATGGAACCGCCGCGCAATCCTGGAGAAACTTGAAGAGGAGTTGGCTCGGGCGACCAGGGAAAACTCGTCGCTCGCGGTAATAATGGCCGATGTGGACCATTTCAAGGGAATCAACGATAATCATGGGCATTTGGCTGGCGACGCGGTCCTGCGAGAGGTCGCACGGAGGATCAGATCATCCTTGCGGGCCTACGATTCCATGGGTCGGTACGGAGGGGAAGAGTTTGTCATTATCGTTCCCGGTACCGACACCGAAGAATCAAGGGAAATCGCGGAACGGGTGCGTTCGGATCTGAGTGACAGACCGATACAGACTCCGGACAATGATTTCAAAGTTACCGTAAGCCTCGGAGTAGCGCTCGCCGACCCCACGGAGAACATCGATCTGAACAGCGTCTTGAGGTCGGCTGATGAAGCTCTGTACCGCGCAAAGAAGGCCGGACGAAATCGCGTCGAGACCTCGTGGCCTTCCAGTGAGTTGACAGCCTGACGATATCCGGAGTGGGGCGCGTCTTCCCACCAGGCGTCATCGATCGGCCGCCCATTTCCCGCATTCTGAAACCAGGGTCCGGGCCGCGTTTAAGTCTTCTTCAGCCGTTTGCAGCCACCGCTGGACCTGGTATCGGTTCTCACTCCGACTCATGGATCACGATCGCTCTCAGAATTCCGTACTTCTCGAAGACGACTCGTGCCATGGCCGTGTCTCTCCCGAACACGCGCAAACCGGTCCTGAACCCTAGGTTCGGCCCGCTACTGTTTCTTCGATGTCGGCGGTTAGCTCCACTCCGTCGGTCCTCGCTTTTCCTTTGGCCCAAATCTGCTTGTCGCGTATCTGAATGTTGTTCAGGGCCAGTTCTCTGATAGCGCCTTTGAGCAGAGGGAGTTCTCTTATTTCGCCTACCTCTCTGATCTTCAGGAACAGCGGATGGGTCTCCCTCTCCTCACCGGAGGATTGGGGCCGGATTTCCCGTCTCCACTTCTCCCAGAGCGTGTCCCATGATCCGCCCTGAACCGGGAATCGGCAAAAGGAGATCACAGGACCGCGATCCAGGGTCTCGGTGACCAGATGGACCATTATGCCGTGCTCTTTTTCGTTGTCGTCTATGATTTCGTGGATACACTCCTGCCAGGTACCCCTGGGACCCCAGGGTAGGGCGGGGTGTATGTTGACGATGTCGAGATCTCTAAGCTCCGGATCGCCGATTATGAGCATGTAACCGGCCATGACGACCATGTCAACCGGGTCTTGACCAACCACTCTCATTACTTGTTCGCCGAAAAAGTCGCGCCACTCCAACAGCGTTGGATTCGCGTCTATAACGTTCGGACTCTCAGCCAGGCCCTGTTTTCTCAGTTCAGGCATGAATCGAAGATGTGAGAAGGTCTTGACCGGGATTCCCATGGAATCGGCCATGTCCAGGAAGATCTTGCGTTGGCGGGCTTCTTCGTTTTCCGGGCCGTCGCCGGACTCCCTGTGACAGAATATCCATTCTATCCTGGCGTCGTACCCGCGTTGAGCGATGTCATCGTAGACTGTCTGCAAAAGATTTCGAGCCGCCTCATCGCGGCCGGTGGAAAACCATCCGATTCTGAAGGTCATTGGCTATCAACCTCCCTGTGTGATGGGGAACTCCTGTGGAAATAGAGGCGTTGGGCAGATCCCCGAGTTCAGGCTTTGACCCACTATCCAAGAGGGCGTAGCATGCTACGCCCCTACGCCCCCATAGGCGTTGACTTAAGGGACCCAGACTGCTTAGTCCAGCCGTCATTCCGGCGAAAGCCGGAATCCAGTCTTACAGATAAGAGCCTGGACCCCGGCTTTCGCCGGGCTGACGATGAAGAAGACGATGCAACCGGCACCGTATTTTGACCGTTTTTTGGTCTAAGTTAACGCATATGCCCTACGCCCCTACACCCATATCCTACCATGCCGCGAACATTTTCATGCTTCGTTGTACCTCGATTATTTGCGGCATGGATGTTGGTGTGAAAGCCTTCCTTGTTGGCGGAGGGGCCGGCCCCATGTGTGGGAGGCGGAGCCTCCGGGCATGCATTCCCAGGCAGAGCCTGGGAACGAGAAGGCCCCCCCTTTTTGAAAGGGGGGGAACGGGCGGACTTGCTTGGAACGAGCCGACAATTACTCGATTCGGACAGAACTGCCGACAAACCCGATGATTTCTCGTTTCACCGTTTCAATCGCGGGTCCAGGGAGTCTCTGATTCCTTCGCCGAGCAGGTTGTACGCCATCACGGTTATGAGTATCGCGAACCCCGGGAACATGGACAACCACCATGCGATCTCAATGTTGTCCTTTCCTTCGGTCAGCATGTTTCCCCAGGAGGGATCCGGGGGTTGCACGCCGATACCCAGGAAGGACAATCCCGACTCCACGAGCACCGCGGCCGCCACTCCCAGGGTGGCTGACACGAGCACCGGGGCCATGGCATTGGGCAGGATGTGAAGAAAGATTATCCTAAAATCTCCCGCGCCCTGGCTGATGGCCGCTTGAACGAAATCCCGCTCACGAATGGTTAGGAATTCCGCGCGCACAAGTCTGGTAACTCCCATCCAGGATGTCACTCCGATCACTACCATAATGTTCCAGATGCTCGGTCCGACAAACGCTATCACAGCCAGTATCAGAAAGAACGAAGGAAAACACAGCATGATGTCCACGAATCGCATTGTTATCCGATCAACCATGCCGCCGTAGAAACCCGCGAGCGCCCCGAGGACGACCCCGATCAACGTTGAGATGCCGACCGCAACGAAGCCCACACTCAATGACACTCCCGCTCCGTGGATCATTCGTGATAGAACGTCCCGGCCGAGTCTGTCGGTTCCGAGCCAATGGGCTGGTGACGGCGCTTCCAGAATGCGGGATGTATCAATCATATCATACGGATACGGCGCGATAATGTCAGCAAAGATAGCCACTATGAACAGCAGCGCAACCACGAAAAGGCCTGCCATAGCCATCTTGTTCTTAGCGAGTCTGTTGGTGAAGTCGCCTGATAATATGGCCATTGTCTTGAATCTTTTTCTATGAAATTGGATGAGGTTGGAAGTCCCTCCAGTTTCGCCTTGTACCGACTATCCAAGAGGGCGATTCATGAGTCGCCCCTACGCCCGAGCCCGGCGCGTTTCCGGCATTTTCATGTCTCGTTGTGCCACGATTTTGCTGCATCAGAGTTCCCTTATGAAACCGGCGCCGTCCGATTCCCGTTTGCGGGCCCGCGTCAGCCCGACACCCTTATCCTCGGATCAGCCACCGAATAGGACACATCCGCAATCAGGTTGCCCACCAATGTCAGGATCGCGCCTATGACGAGTATTCCCATGACGGTCGGATAATCCCTCATCATGACGGCCTGATAGAAAAGCTGCCCCATTCCCGGGATTGCGAAAACGGTCTCGAAGATCACGCTGCCGCCGATGAGTCCCGGAACCGACAGCCCGAGTATGGTGATCACCGGCAAGAGCGCGTTGCGAAGCGCGTGCTTGTAAATCACGGTCCGTTCATCGAGGCCCTTTGCCCGGGCCGTGGTGATATAGTCCTGCCGGATCACCTCCAGCATATTGGACCTCATGTACCGGCTCATCCCGGCCAGGCCTCCGAAAGCGGAGACAAAGACCGGCAAAATCAGATGCTTGGCTATATCCAGGACCTGAGCGGGGGTGGACAATTCAGCGTAGTGCAGGGACCGGAATCCGGAAATGGGCAACCACTCCAAGTGGACCCCGAAAAGGATCATGAGCAACAGAGCCAACCAGAATCCCGGGATGGCAAACCCCAGGAAAACAAAGACCGTGGTCCCCCTGTCGAGGATCGAGTCCTGTTTCACCGCGGACATCACCCCCAAAGGGATGGCCACCATCATTATCAGTATCATGGACAGCACATTGATTAAGAGCGTAATGGGAATGCGTTCCAGGATCTTGTCCAAAACCGGCCGGCTGTCCGAGGCAAAGGATGTGCCGAAATCGAGCATGGCAATTCTTTTCAGCCATTTCAGATACTGGATATGCACCGGTTGATCCAGCCCATAGAATTTCCTCAACCTTTCGACGGCCTCCTTGTTCATATTGGGATTGAGATTGGTCACGAGGCTCGTCGGGTCCCCGGGCGCGGCCTTCATAACGGCAAAAGATATGATTGTGATGCCGAACAGCACCGGGATCATGAGGAACAATCTCTTTAGGATGTAAAGACCCATATTTCCTCTCTGATGATGAGTCGTCCGCAGCTCACCTGGTCTTTGAATACCCTATTCCCGCGATCACCGTCAAATGGAACCGCGCTCCCGGGACAAACATTCAGTCATTCGTGGGGCTCTCATAAGATGTCATTGCGAGCGCAGCGAAGCAATCTCTTGCACAGTGAATGTGGGGATTGCTTCGTCGTTTCACTCCTCGCAATGACATGCTCGATGACGAGATCCGCGCCGCGAAACTGAAGCCCTACCTGCCGCGCTCGCGGACAAGGCGCCACCACGGGATCTCTAGAGTTGAATTCGATACTTCTGAAGCGGCTTGGGCACGTACCACTTGATGAAGTTATATCCAATCCCTATAGCCGCGGGCTTTATCCCGTGGAAACGCGAGCTGATTATGGGAAGGGCTTCGCCCACCCAGAGAAACGTGTAGGGCTGGTCTTCGGCTATGATCTCCTGAAATTTGTCGTAGTACTTTTTCCGTTCCTTTGCGTCGTAGGTGGACACCCCCAGCTCAAGGAGCCTGTCCACTTCCGGGTTATTGTAACTGATGAAGTTGAGTTCATGCTCCCCGGTCTTCTTTGAATTCCAGATATCAATCTGGTTGGGTTCTATCCCTATTCCCCACCCGAGTAGGCAGGCCTCGAATTTTCGCTTGTTGATGAAATTCTTCAAGAACGCGGACCATTCGTAAATGCGAATCTTTACTGAAATCCCTACCTGTCTGAGATCGCGTTGAACAATTGTCGCCGCGTTCTTGCGCTCATCGTTGCCCTGATTGGTGATGATGGTAAACTCGAAGGGTTTCCCGTCCTTATCAAGTATCCCATCACCATCGGTGTCCTTCCATCCGGCCTCGGCGAGCATCTTTTTGGCCTTCTCGGGATCGTATGGGAATTTCTTCACATTTGGATTGTGCCATATGGTGTCGGGTTTGTACGGCGCGTACGCTACGCGGCCCAGCCCCAACAGAACACCCTGGAGCATGCTCTCTCGGTTGATCGCTGTGGTAAGGGCTTGACGAACCAATTTGTCCTTGAACTTCCAATCCTTGAGATTATACCCCAAATACGTGTATCCGAAGCTCAGGTACTTGTATTTGTTAAAGTTCTCTTTAAACCATTTTGTTTGGGTCTGCCTCTGGTACTGCATCGGGGTTAGGGGCATATTGTCCACTCTGCCTGCCTTGAGTTCCAGGAACATAGTGGCTCGATCCGGGATCACCCGCGTCACGACCCTGTTGATATAGGGTCTGCCCTCGAAATAGTCCGGATACGCGTCGATCACGATCTTTTCACCGGTGTTCCATTCCTTGAAGCGATACGGTCCTGTGCCGATAGGGTGCCGCTTCAGCGGGCTTTGGGTGATATCCTTTCCCTTGAGCAGATGGCTGGGGAGTATTCCCTGGGTCCACGATCCCAGGGCCGGAGCATACGGCTTATCGTACGTCACCTCCACAGTGTGATCGTCCAGGACCTTGAACTCCTTCACCCTCAGGAAATCAGTGGCATAGGCCGTAGGCGTTTTGGGGTCCACGTAGACCTTGTACGTGTACTCCACATCCTTGCTGGTAAAGGGTTTGCCGTCCTGCCATTTGACGCCTTTACGAAGAAAGAACCGTATCTTCAACTTGTCTTCGGATATATCCCATCGTTCGGCCAACGAGCCCACCAGCTTGATATCTTTGTCGTATTTGAGCAGACCATTGAAGACTTGCCCGGTGACCGCGAAGCTTGCGCTGTCGCTGGCCAATACAGGGAGAAGCACTGACGCGTCACCGATGCTACCTTCTATGATCATGTCACCATGTGCGGGTTCATAGTGCTCGGCTGAGCCGGACTTTTCCCCGGCGGGGCCCGAACTCCTTTCTTCCCCTCCACAGGATACCAGGCAGAAAATCAGCGTCAGCAGCACAAAAAGACGAGCGCTCTTACTTATCATGGCTTTCCTTCCGTCTCTATCTTCGGCGAAATATAGTCAATATCAATCCAAGGAGCAAGAAAAACGTCAAGCGATACGTAAGTCTTCAGTTATTGGCGGAGCGACAGAACGACCTCTTTCTTGCGTCCAGCGTTTGGAAAAGGGCGCACACACAGGTGCGCCCCTACACGCTGCCCCGACAAGGGTCTAAGCGTGGATGTAGGGGCAGACCTGTGTGTCTGCCCTTTCCACTCTGACGACCCCTCGATCCTGCAGCACGTAGGATGGGATGACCGGAGGGAATCCCATCGGTCGAGGCTTTGACTCCATACCTCACCCGGACAATTCCTCGATCTATGGGGTTCGCTTCACTCACCCCATCCTACAATCTTATGCTCCCATGAAAACGGCCCTGCTCCAAAATGGCAGTTGCCCCGCTGATGGAGACGCTTAACCCCAGAAGAGGGCGTAGCATGCTGCGCCCCTGAATATGGGGATTGCTTCGTCGTTTCACTCCTCCCAATGACATGCGCGATCAAGATAGCAGCCCCACGAGACTGAAGGCTTACTGATCCTGAGCAAAACCGCTTGCACGAGTTCCCGTCACTTGATACCTTGACCCCGAACTTGATCGGAAGTTCTCAGCAGCGGCGCGAGAGGACCACAACAATGGAAGATAAGGACTTTACTCCGAAGCAGCGCAAATGGATCGAGACATCGAGGAAGATCGGCCTCGGGCGTATGACCAAGACCGAACGCGAAACATTGGAAGAACTGTACGCGGATATGCTCCCCACTGAACAGCAGGAGCTTGCCGATTATATCGAGGAGAAATTCGGATACGAGATCGACGAGACCCCGATCAAGGAGCAGGAAAAGAAAAAGTACGCAGAGCCTTCGAGCGCCTTGAGATCCAGTCTCGGGGCATCCCGATTGAAAGGTCCATCCACGGGGGACAAGAAGTGACGAATCGACAATCGAGCGACCGATCTATTGCGCCACTCATTGAAAATAGGTTCTAAGGCTGGGGTGAGGGAACCAAAAGAGAAGGACTTTCACAGGAGACATCCATGCTGGACATCGCATTTATTCGTGACAATCCCGATCTGATCAAAGACGGCATCCGCAAGAAACGGATGGATGTGGACATTGATGAGCTGCTGGAGAAGGACGAGGAAGTACGCAAACTCAGGGCTCGGACGGAGTCACTGCGCGCGGATCGGAACAAAATGTCCAAGGGGATTCCCAAACTCAGCGGAGATGAAAAGGATCAGGCCGTGTCCCGGGTCAAGTCCCTCAAACAAAGCCTAAGTGACCTGGATCCCAAGTTCAAGGAAGCCGAGGCCCAATTTGAGCGGCTCATGCTCATGGTCCCCAACCCGCCGCTTCCCGAGGTCCCCGAGGGTGAATCGGACGACGACAATGTGGAGGTGCGCAAATTCCTCGAGCCGCCCAAGTTCGACTTTGAACCCAAGGATCATCTGGATCTGGCCGAAGGCCTGGATATCCTCGACATTCCCCGCGCGGTCAAATTTGCGGGATCCCGGATGTACTGCCTCAAGAACGAAGGAACCATGCTCGAGTTCGCGCTGTTCAAGTTTGCACTGGACCATCTTGTGTCAAAGGGTTTCACCCCAATGATAGTCCCTCAACTTGTCCGCCGCGAAGCAATGGTGGGAACGGGCTTCTTCCCGTTGGGTGAGGAAGACACTTTCTTCATAGAAAAGGATGATCTTTACCTGGTCGGCACTTCGGAGGTTTCCCTGGTATCGTACCACATGGACGAGATTCTTAACGAGAAAGACCTTCCCAAGCGGTACTGCGGTTATTCCACCTGTTTCCGCCGCGAAGCGGGCACGTATGGAAAAGACACTCGCGGCTTCTATAGGCTCCATCAGTTCAACAAGGTGGAGCAGGTGGGGATCTGTGTCAATGACCCGGAGGTCTCCCAGCAAGAACACCGGCTCCTCCTCAGCAACGCGGAGGAGATCATGCAGGCGATCGGGCTGCCTCACCGGGTCGCGCTGGCCTGCGGCGCCGAGATCGGACAGGGACAGGTCATCAAACACGAAATCGAGACCTGGATGCCGAGCCGCGGGAAGTATTCCGAGACACACTCATGTTCGTCCCTGCACGAGTTCCAGACCCGTCGCCTCAAGATACGATGGCGCTCAAAGCAAGGAAAGATCAAGTATTGCCACACCTTGAACAATACCGCGGTGGCCTCCCCAAGAATACTCATTCCCATTCTGGAGAATTTCCAGAATGAGGATGGAAGCGTAACCATACCCGAAGCGCTTCGACCCCTGATGAACGGAATGGAACGAATCGAACCGAAGACGTAGATCATTCCGGCTTTCATGCCTCAACAAATCGAGGCATCCCGAAACATGAAAAAGTCGGAGACGCACGGGGTCCCCGGCGTATGTCATTGCGAGGAGACAAACGAGCAAGCAATCCCTATATTCAGCGCGCAGGAGATTGCTTCGCTCCGCTCGCAATGACATCTAGCGGGAGCCCCCCGAATGACTGATACCAATGCGCGTTCAAGCAAGTGATAAAGAGCACTGCTGGGCAAGCCGGCAGTGGCACCCAAGAAACCGATCTCACTCTCTTGATTGCGCATTGGTATGAGTGGTCACGTTGGTCGTCCAGTTGTGCTTGACACGAAAGCGTCCTTGATTCATTCTTTTCAAAGTCCTGAATAACCATAATCGTACAGAGTCGGTACTTCGGCCGGGCAATTTGATTCCACTGGGGTTTCTGCCGTTCGCGCCCCTCACGACGTGCGATTGGAGATGAAGCGCGACTCACGATCCAGTGGAACCCCATTACGTCACTGCACTGGAGTTTGCTATGAAAAGGCCCATAGTCAACGCGGAAGAAGCAGCCATAGACATCAGACAGGGTATGGATGATTCGAGGCTGATGCAGAAATATAGGCTCTCAGCCGCGTCCCTTCAAGACCTCTTCAGGAAGATGGTGGCCGCCGGATTCGTGAACCAGCGTGAGATTGACGAGAGGGTCCACCTGTCAACCGTGAGCGTTGTATTGGATATGCCGGCCTCGGTGCAGCGAGCCGCGCCCAGCCCTCCGGTTGCAAAGCCGGCGCCAAAGGCCGAGGCAAGACCGATCCCGACCAAACCGACGATCAATGTGCAAAATGTCCTCCGAGACATCAGGTCCGGCACGGATGATGCCGACATGATGAGAAAATATGGTATCTCGGCAAAAGGACTGCAAAGTCTGTTCAGGAAACTGGTGGCCGCCGGTTTTCTGACGCAATCTCAGGTCGAGGAGAGAGGTGTCCTTCAAAGAGTGAATGTGGTGCTGGACATGGCGGACACATCGGTTGCTCGACCTTCCCCCAAGCCGGCGCCCCCCGCAGCGGAGCCCCAAGCCGACGGCGCACCAGGGGTGCCGAAGCTCGGCGTCAAGGCGGAACAGGCTCTCAAGGACATCAGGTCCGGCATGGATGACACTATGTTGATGCAGAGGTACAATCTCCCTGCCGGCGCGCTCGAAAGCCTCTTTAGAAAGTTGATATCCGTGGGATTGATGAATCCTTCCGAGCTTGAGGAGAGACGGAGTCTGGCACAGCCCAGCGTGGTGTTGGACCTTGAGGAAGCCTCTTTCGGTCGGCCGGAACAAGGGTCTGCGCGCCTCCCACGGCCCCTTCCAGCCGTTCAACCCGATCCGCGGCCAGAGCCGGCGCCCCCGGCACAACCTGCGCCTCCAACAGAACCAACGCTCCCCGCACGACCGGTACCCCCGGCGCAACCTGCGGTACCAACACAACCTGGGCCTGCGCCAAAGCCCGAACCCCGGGCTGAAGTGACCTGGAAGATTGAAACAAGTTCCTGGATATCTTCGCGACCTTCGGCCGAATCGGGCACCATATATTTCGCCAGTGGTGACGGCCATGTTTTCGCGGTCGATCTAAAGACCGGTGAAGAAAGGTGGAGGCGCAAGACAGAGGGCGGAGCGGTAGTTCACCATATGGTGAAAGGTAACACCGTATGCGCTGTGACCGAATACGGATATCTCTGTGCATTTGATTGCGCCACCGGACAGCAGAGGTGGAAGTTCGCACCCGAGGGAGGCGTCAGCGACTGTCCATTCATTGCAGGGCGAATCGTCTATGTGGGCAGCCTCAACGGCACTCTATACGCTGTGGACCTTAAGACGGGTCAAAAGAAGTGGAGTCTCAGGGTGGAAGGGACCGCGGTGTCCTCCCCCGCGATAGCCCAGGGAACCATCTGCTTCGGCAGCGACAGTGGATATGTGTACGGCATCAGTCGCAAGTAGGCCGCTGTTCGTGAAGATCTTATACCAACTGTCATCTGACCATCATGGGTTGGAACCGGAGGTTGCGCTGATTTGAAGTCCCATGAGCGTCGAATACTGGTGGTGACCTGCTACGGTCACTTCATGGCTCACTTCAACATGTTGGTCTTTCCCGCGCTGGTCTTGCCCTTGGCCGCGGACCTGAAGCTAGGAATGGCCCAGGTGCTCGGTCTGTCCTTCTGGCAGTACTTGCTCTTCGGCCTCACGGCCCTGCCCTGGGGTATGGCGGGAGATCGATGGGGTGGCAGACCGCTCATGGTCATCATGTTCCTGGGCGCGGGTCTGAGCGGTTTTGCCGCGGCAGCGTGGATCTCTTCGCCGCTGGGATTTACCATTTGTCTTGCGGGAATCGGGCTCTTTTCAGGCATCTACCATCCTATCGGTCTGGGACTAATTTCAAAGGGGGTCAGTCGCCTCCCCATTGCCATGGGTTACAATGCGATGTTTGGTGGGTTGGGCCTGGCGGTCGCGCCCTTGGTTGCGGGGCTTCTCAACTGGTATTGGGGCCCTAATGCCGCGTACACTGTAGTGGGCGGGCTGAACCTGCTGGGGGTTGGGATCATGGCCCTGCTTCCCCTGGCAAAAACCGGACCCGGTGCCCCCAAGGGTTCTCAAACCGACAATGGATTACTCGCCCCGTTCCTGGTCCTCCTGGTAGCAATGATGCTGGGGGGCATTGCGTACAGAGGCTCTACACTCATCCTGCCCGCTTACCTTGAATTGAAGAACCAGGCCATCCTGCAGAGCCTTTCCAGTCTCACCGGAGTTGAATTCTCGGCCAATCTGGCGGCCACCGCTGTAGCGTCGTTGATCTTTTTGGTGGGCGTTGTAGGACAGTACGTCGGAGGCGTCGTAGGAGAACGCTTTGACACCAGATACTCCTATCTGTTGTTTCACGCTGTCTGCATACTCGCGGTGTTCCTTATGGCCTACACTTCCGACCTGTCCCTCGTGACCTGTGCAACGGTCTACTTCTTTTTTCTACTCGGCATGCAGGCGATTGAGAACACCCTGGTGGCGCGGCTGACGCCGCGGCGTTTGCACCATTCGGCCTTTGGCATGAAGTTCATGCTCACCTTCGGGGTCGGCGCATTGTCGGTGAAGATGGTCGAACATGTTGATGCCGCGTGGGGTGTGGAGGCCACATTCATAGCTCTGGGATTGACATCAATGCTGTTGGTCGGCACGATACTGGTGCTCATTCGGCTCACGGACGCGTCCTCGGTAAACGGGGACCTTCCACAAGGCACTTGAACGGAGGAAGCCGTTATGCCCGAACAGGAATACAAATACAGACGTGAAGACTTTGGAGAACTGCCTGTAGTTCTCCTTCACCTGACCATATACTTGAATTTCCTTGCCGATGCGGTGGAAGCGAGCAATTGCCTGGAAATGTCGGCTCGCGAGCCTCTGGAGCAAATTGAACTGGACGCGCGGGATCTGAAAATCCTCAAGGTGGAATGGCTTGAAGATCGCAGCGAACGGCAAGACCACTCCGAGTCGCTCGGGTACACCTATCGTCAGACTGAAAACAAACTCATTGTGAAGCTTCCTCGACCTGTACGCAAGGGCGAGCGTTTCCGGCTCCGGACTGTCACTCAGTGTGCGCCGTCGGATCATATACTCGAGGGAGTCTACAAGGACACTACCCCACCGGGCGCGCCTCAGCAGTATGTTTCGCAATGTCAGCAATGGGGCTTTCAGCGAATCATGCCCATCCTCGACGATTGCCGTGCCAAGTGTACCATGACCACCACCATTGAAGCGGACGCGGCATACACACATCTGATTTCCAACGGCAACATCGACCTGGAACGAAACCCGGAGGGCAAACCTGTTCCCGGGGCGGACGATCCCACCCGGCAAGTCATTACCTACCAGAATCCCGTGCCGATGGCGCCATACCTGTTCCTTGTCTGCGCGGGCACATGGGACACTCTGGTGGATGAGGTTACCTATGATTCAGGTAAGACCGTCCGGCTCGAGTACTTGGTGCCGCCCGGTCGCGCGGATGACGCCCGAATCCCAATGGAAATACTCAAGGAATCAATCCTCTGGGTCAAGAAAACTCAGGGATACGAGTACACCGGCGACACGTACCGGACAATCTGTATGGACAAATCCAATTTCGGCGGAATGGAGAATGTGGGGAACACCACGATCGTGACGGACGCCGCGCTCGTTGACAAACACACGCTGGATCAATCTCTGCTGTACGCCCATTCAGTGATAGTCCACGAATTCGAGCACAACCAGTGCGGCAGCGAAACCACTATGGAGACCCCGTTCGATGTCTGGCTGAACGAGGCCTACACAGTCGATGTTGAACGCGGCTTTATTGCTGATGTGTTTGATCCCGCCTTCATTCGATTGATTCAAGTTGACGGCATTCGTAATCCCCTGATCGGGCCCCTTGCCATCGAAGACGGAGGTCGTGCCGGTCGCATAGTTCGGGAGGGATTCAATGATCCGGATGAGCTTATCGACGGAGTCACCTATGTGAAAGCGGCCGAAGTGATTCGTATGCTGCGACTGATACTGGGACCCGAGAATTTCCGGGCGGGCAGAGAACTCTACTTTTCAAGGCACAGGAATTCCAACGCCAACACGGATCAGTTCTTTGAATGCTTTGAAGAAGTTTCGGGACAGTCACTGGATCAATTCAAGGCCGGCTGGCTCACCACCATCGGGTACCCGAAAGTCACTGTGCAAGCCGAGTATCTCCCCCAGGACAAGAGGTTTTCCATCCGTCTCACTCAGGAAAACGACTCGGGGCTTCCCTCTTTCCACCTTCCCGTGGAAACGGCTCTTGTTGACTTCAGGGGAAACACCATTCCCGGATCGGAAAAGGTCTTCCAACTCAGGGAAGCTCAAGCCCAATTCGCGGTCGAAGACGTTCCGGCTGCACCCGCGTTCGCATCACTGAACCGAGGCTACTCCTTCTACGGAACCTTGAAGTCTGCGGACGCGTCCCCGGAAAGCCTGACATTGCAGGCCCTGCTGGACCCGAATCTCTTCAACAGGGTGGAAGCCATGAGGCAGGTCACGGACATTCAACGCGTCAGGCTGCTGTCCGACCCAGGGGCTGACGTAGATGAACAGTGGCTTTCCCTCTACGGAGAAGTGCTTTCCGACGAGAAATTGTCTCCGGGGCTCAAGGCCTATTTTCTGAGAATCGATGAGCAGCCCGTGGATCGTCGGTATTCCACCTGGTACTCGGAGCTGGTTGCGGTCAGAGAAAAACTGATGATGGCCGTTAACAGCCGTTACATTAATACCCTGGTCGACCTGTTCCATGCCCTGGACACATACGTAACCCGGGAGTCGCCCAAGGACGGCATTGAGGATCGAATGCTCAAGAACGTGTTGCTCACTCTCATTGCTGTCGCCGATACACCGGAAAGCCACCTCATCATTCTCAATCATTATGATTCAGCGACCACAGCCACCGATCGTGTGTCGTCTCTGGTAGCGCTCAACCGAAGTTCCGCCGTGGAGCGCCGCGACCGCCTGGAAGAGGCGTACGAGAAATGGCACGTACACCTGAGCGGTTATGCAAACTATCTGAGGATCGTGTCCGGCGGCGCCTGCGAAGACGTGTGGGAAATGATCGCTGATGAAAAGAAGCGGTGGACTTTTGACATCACCCACCCCACATGGTCCAGGGCGTTATTCCTTACTATGGCCATGAACACCAAGATGGTTTGGACCGACCGGGGCATCGACTGGGTCGCGGACACGGTTATAGAACTCGCCACGATAAATGCCTATACCGCTTCCCGTCTGCTCAACACCTTTCAGCAAGCCCGCAGGCTGAAGCCCGATTGGAAACTTAAGGTCATGGCCGCTCTGGAAAGGATAAAGACCGAGGTGTCACGAGCAGAATCGCCCAGCGTATATGGACAGGCAACCGCCTACCTGGGGGATTGACGGTCATGGCACGCGCCAAAATCTATCACAAGGGGAATAGGATGAAATCTATTAAGAACTTTTGGATGATCATGGATTATCAAACCGTCATAGTAACCTTGCTTGCGTTGGGTTCAACCTACTTCTGTCGCGTTTTCGGTTTTCAGGCCAACATGCCTACCGCGCTAATTTCGGTTGCCATAATCTTCCCGATCGTCTTCTCAATAAATGCCGCGTACCGAAGACGAGAGGAGGCGCTCAAGTATTTCGCGTCGCTAAAGGCCCACAGTGTGTCATTGTATTTTACGCACAAACACTGGGCCCCTAAAGACAAGGAGGCTCATGGGGCGCGTGCCAAGATCCTCTTCGAATCTCTTTTCAAAGCGGCTGGGACCTATTTCGCTGCAGATGAGGCAGACAAGGACCAAGAATTTCAGAATTTCTACAAGGCGGTGGCCGACATCTCCGCCTCCCATGAGCAACTGAGGGCAGACGGCCTGCCCGGCAACGAAGTCTCCCGTGCCAATCAATATCTCAGAGCCATCATGATCGAGTTCGAGCGCATGAAGAACATCCTGGAATACCGAACTCCTGTACTGCTCCGAGCGTACAGCCAAATCTTCCTCAATTCATTTCCCATTCTCTTCGGTCCATATTTCGCGCACGTAATCGACAAATCGTACGCGGTGGTCGGATACGGTATCGCAATAGTGTACAGCCTCGTGCTGGTCAGCCTCGATAACATTCAAGAACACCTGGAAAACCCCTTTGACCAGGGATGTGAAGACGATGTGGACCTGGATGTTTTTGACCCCTATGGTAAGATGATGAGCAGCGACCTCTGATCGAACAGTCCGCGCAGTCCATCGAGGTGTTCCGCGCTTTTCTGTCACGTACGGTGGGAACGAAGAATGGTTTGCGAATCGAGCACTGGGGTGAGGGCTTTCCGGATAACCGGTGCAGAACAAATTCGCGCAGCACACTCCATCGAGGGCCCCTGTCGACGATTGCGCGGATCCGGTCAAGAAGGAGTGGATTCATGAACGATGTTTACAAGCGTTTAGCGGCCAAATTGGACGGCCTTCCCAACGGTTTTCCAGCAACGGACAAAGGAGTGGAACTGAAGATCCTTCAGAAGATATTCACGCCGGACGAGGCTGAAATGGCCCTGCGTATGAGACCCATCCCGGAAACTGCAGAAGCCGTGGCAGAGCGCGTGGGAAAACCGCTGGATGAAATCCGGGCCATGCTGGACAGGATGGCGAAACGAGGCGAGATAGGTTCCGCCAAGATGAAGGGCGCCCAGGTATTCATGCTTGTTCCCTTTGTGGTGGGAATATTCGAATTCCAATTGAACCGCCTGGACAAAGAGCTTTCAGACCTGCTTCACGAGTATGCTCCAACCCTGCTCGGAACACTGGGCGAGTTCGAGCCCGCGGTCATGCGCGTGGTACCCTTGAACATTCAGATAGACGCTGAACACCAGGTGAAACCGTACGAGGATTTGCGACAAGCTATGGAGAAAGCCAAATCTTTTCAGCTAATGGAGTGCATTTGCCGAAAAGAGCAGGCTCTACAGGGCCACAAGTGCAGAACCGACACCGAGGTGTGCCTGGCATTCGCGAATCACGAGAATGCGTACGACAAGTATCCGCTCGGTAGGATCATTACCAAAGACAAGGCGCTCGATGTCCTGGCAAAGGCCGACAAAGACGGCCTGGTCCATTCAACGTACAACGTGCAGAAGGGACAGATGTTCGTGTGTAATTGCTGCTCATGCTGCTGTGGGATGATTCGCGGGGTCAACCACTTCGGCGCTCCCCATCTCATGGCCAAGAGCAATTACGTTGCAAACATAGACCAGGACGCGTGCGAGGCGTGCGGTATATGCGCGGAAGAACGATGCCCCATGACCGCGATCTCGGAAGATGACGGCGTGTACGTTGTCCAACCGGATCAATGCATCGGATGCGGCGCATGCACGACAGGGTGTCCTACTGAGGCCATTACACTCGTGCGCAAGCCCGAATCGGAACAAGATGAACCGCCAAAGAACATCGTTGACTGGTACATGAAACGCGCGGCAAACAGAGGAGTGTCCATCAGCATTGATTAGCGAGGAGAGGGGGCTATAGTAGTTCTCGAAAGTTCTCACGGATACCGAGATTGTTTCGTCGTCTAATTCCTCTGAATGACGGGAAGGTAAAGTGTCATTGCGAGGGCGTAAGCCGGAGCAATCTCAATCGAGACGAAAATGCCTTGTTTTAGCTGCGCTCGTGGGAATCCGACGTTACTTTTGAGAACCGTCATATGCTCAGGCTGTTGCGGTCCGCTCTGTCTTATGCGAACACGTCCCAAGCACGGATCACGGCAATTTCCAACCTGTGAACCTTTTTTCCGGGAGTAACGCCATGACTATACGCAGAAGAGCTTTGCCGAGCGGTTGGTATCCTGGTTCGTCGAGCGAGTGCAAGAGCGATATTGAGGACTTGCTCCGGGGATTTCGGCCGCCTGAAGGAACCTGGAAAGGTGGAGTGGCGCCCCATGCGGGGTGGTTCTTTTCAGGCCGTGCCGCGGCCAAGGTGATCAAGACCCTTTCCGATTCGGGTCCCGTGGACAGGGTGATAGTCTATGGAGGGCATCTCCCGGGGGCCGGTGATCCCATAGTGTACACTGAGGATGCCTGGGAAACACCACTGGGCGCGCACCCAATGGATACCGCGTTCGCGATGGAGCTTGTTACGGCAGGCGAGGCTGTGGAAGCGCCTCGTAGCTTCACCGACAATACTGTGGAGGTCCAGCTTCCGTTTGTTGCCTATTTCTTTCCGGAAGTCCCCATTATCGCGGTTCACTCGCCCGCGTCGGATCAGGCTGTGAAACTGGGCGAAGCCGTTCACGGCATGCTGGCGGACAAGGGTCTGTCGGCCGTGTTCATCGGGTCATCGGATCTGACCCACTATGGTCCCAACTATGGGTTCAGTCCCGAGGGCACGGGAGAGGCTGCCGTGGATTGGGTGAAAAATCAGAACGACCGCTCCGTGATCGACAAGGCCCTTGAAATGGACGCCCCCGGAGTGGTCGCGGACGCGCGGTCCAAACACAACACCTGTTCTCCCGGGCCCATCGCCTCGGTCATAGCGTCGTGCGCGAAACACGGAATCAGTCAGGGTAATCTCATCGAATACTATACAAGCTACGACGTGATGCCCGGCACCAGCTTTGTGGGCTATGCAGCCATCGTGTACTGAACGCCGGTCACTCTTCAGAGGGTCTCAACAGACCTTCACTCATGATTTCGCATAGGAGGCAAGATGGCTTGCGCTGCGCCGAATCCGTTTCATTGGGTCGACTTGAGGAACCAGCAGCAGGAAGAGGTTCTGCGTCACGAAGGGGTTAAGCTTTCATCGGACGCCCGAGCATATGAGGTCTCGTTTCTGAATTCAGTGTATCTTGTGGATCCGGAGAAGGAAACGATCGCGGAGCTTTCACCGAAACCGGATCGTGAACTGACCGAAGAGTTCCAGATCCTGTTGATCCAATACCTGATTTCCGACCACGGTGGACCATTGGCCGGCAAGGAGGTAAGTGAAAAAGACCTCCCCGGTGGAGTGACCTTCTTCCAGGGCCCTCACGCTCTGCACGTTAAGCCCATAGCCAAGCGGTTCGGGACCGACCCCGAAGGATTCGAGGCTGTGGCCCGCAAACTCGGGGCCACACCCGTTGAATACGGCGATAAGGGCATGAAGTTCTTCCCCTTTCCCATGCTTCCCGTAACATACGTGCTCTGGGTGGAGGATGACGAATTCCCAGCTTCCGTGTCAGTGCTCTTTGACGGCTCCATAGAACACCGGTTCACGCTGGACATGGTGTTCACACTCGTCTGGACGCTCACAGAGCGGATCGCTGAGGTGTAATACCGACTCGCACGCCTCAAGATCGAGGCACAACGATGCACAAGAATACCGGCCGACTATCCAAGAGGGCGTAGCATGCTACGCCCCTACGCTCGGCACCCGGCGTCTCTCCGACATTTTCATGGTTCGTTGTCGCTTTCCACTCGTTCCCAGGCTCTGCCTGGGAATGCATACCGGGAGGCTCCGCCTCCCCTACTTGGGGCCGGCGCGTTCGCGAACAAGGAGGACATTCATGTTTCGTTGTGCCTTTGTTTCTAGGCATGTAAGTTGGTATCCGAGACCGTGATCTCGGCTGAGCTTGGCTGTATCCAAATAGGCAACGATGCCGGTCACTTGTCGGTTGAGGGCTGACAGAGCGCCCCTTTGCCAAGAAATATATTGATCGAGTGAGCGAAGAAGGTTATCTTTTAAAGTCCGCGGACATGTCCGGAAATCTCTTGAGCGCTTTGATCTCGGACCCGGTAGTGTGGCCGCGTTAGCGGGAACGAAGAAATGGGATGGAGATCGGTCTCAGTCATGTTGGCCTGGAAGTGAAGAGGTAAACAGGATTTGGCAAAGGGACCTAAAGTAACGATTAAGGTAAAGAGTTTTGTTGCGGATATTCGAAACGGGGCCAGTGACAAGGCTCTCGTTGAGAAGTATACTCTGACCGAAGCCATGCTTCCCAAGATATTCGACCAGCTCATAGCGGGCGGGCATATTACGGAAGATGAGCTTACCAACCGGACCTTTTTTGAGAGCACTCAAGATGTCATGGACCTGTTCACCTTCCCCGGTCCAAAGAACTTTGACTAACATCATCAGGATTGAACGAACATGGCAAAGCCAAAAACCCGTCAGGTACGTATCCCCATTGAAGCATTCATTGAAGATATTCGACACGGCATGACCGACAGAAGTCTCATGAAGAAGTATGGGATAACCCAGGAAAAGACGCTCCTCAAAGCATTCGATAAGCTTGTGGAATCCGGGCGTGTGACCATACGAGAACTCCAGAACAGGAGCCCCTTCATCGACACCCAGGCCATCGTGGACTTCCTCGGCAACACCAAAGCAATCGACGAATTGGAGTAAAGCGCGCCAACCCACCAAGACGACCGGGGACTAGATGGATTTTGAATTCACCGAAGAACAACGAGAGTTCCAAAGACATATTGCTCGGTACGTGGACGAACGCGTGATTCCGCTGGCTGAGTCCCTGGACGAGACCGAGGAGTTCCCTCGTGAGATCGTCAAAGAATTGGGTGATCTTGGGTACCTGGGCATCAAATATCCCGAAGAGTACGGCGGAGGCGGTTTGGAGGACGCCAATGTATTCCACTGTATCTTCTGTGAGGAACTGGCACGCGGCTCGCTTGGGGTTGCGTCGGTCGTGGGCATGCACACGTCTACGGCTACCTATACGGTTCATCAATGGGGTACGGAGGAACTGAAACAAAAGTACCTGGTTCCTGCGTTGTCGGGCGACAAGATAGCTGCGTTCGGTCTGACCGAAGCCGGAGCGGGATCCGACGCGGCCGCAATCCGCACCCGGGCGGAGCGTACGGAAAACGGTTGGCTGCTCAACGGCGCCAAGATGTTTATCAGCAATGGCACGGTGGCCGACTTTGTGACCATCGCGGCTAAGACCGATCCGGACAAGCGCGTGCACGGCATCTCCCTTTTCTTAGTGGATACCCAAACGCCCGGGTTTTCCGTGGGGCGGAGATTGGAGAAATTCAGCAACCTGTGTTCCGATACCGCGGAACTTGTACTGGAGAACGTGGAAATCCCAGATGATCATCTTCTCGGAGAAGAGAACAAGGGATTCACGAACATCTATTTATCTCTGGCAACTGACCGAGTCATGACTGCCGCTCTGGCCCTGGGACTTTCCAAGGCCGCGTATCAAGCCGCTTACAAGTATTCCAGGGAGCGGGAGCAGTTCGGTCGCCCAATAAGCAAGTTCCAGGCGATTCAGTTCAGGCTGGTGGACATGCTGGCAAGATTGCAGTCCGCGGAATTCCACACTTATCACGCTGCCTGGGCCGCGGACCACCGGGAAAACCCCACCGAAGAGGCTGCAATGGCCAAACTGGTGGCCACCGAAGCAGCCAACTACATCTGTAGAAAGGCCGCGTCAATTTTCGGGGGGTACGGCCTGATGAAAGAATTCCCGGTACAACGCTATCTCAGGGACTCCTTTTTCCCTCTGGTAGCAGGCGGAACAAACGACATAATGAAGCTGGTCGTGGCCCGGCAAATCGGCCTCACCTAATGGTGTGTTACCTTCCGGTAACGATTCATACCAATGCGCAATCAAGAAAGTGAGATCGGTTTCTTGGGTGCCACTGCCGGCTTGCCCAGCAGCGCTCTTTATCACTTGTTTGAACGCGCATTGGTATCAGTCATTCGGGGAGATCTCTCAAGATGTCATTGCGAGCGCAGCGAAGCAATCTCCTGTACAGTGAATATTGGGATTGCTTCGTCGTTTCACTCCTCGCAATGACATGCCTGATGAGAAGATCTGCCCCGCGAGACTGAAGGCTTATACCTTTCGGGCTCTTTCGGTTGACATTATTTGACCGAGCGGATACAACTAGCTTTTGGGTCAAGAACCGCTCCTGACGAACAACTTTTACCTTCAACCGGCCGTCATGGGCTGACAGAATACGTTTTGCCGGTGCTTCCAAGGAATTGCACGCCCAAGAAAAGGGCAAAATGAGCAATAGGAATCTTGGTCGGGTTGGTCCGTGGTTTGGCCTCGGATGAGGTCCGCGATTCCGTTAATGCTGTAAGACTCCATGAACCCCTGGATTAGGATTACAACCAATGGAGGTAATATAGAATGAAGAGAATTCTGTTAGTCGTTGCAGTGGCCCTTTCTGTTTCCTTGACGTTACCGATGACCCCGGCCGTCGCGGCTGATCCGATTGTGATCGGCGTAGCGACCGCTCTGACGGCCCTGGAAGGCAGGGAGTCTCTCAATGCCGTCAAAATGGCGGTGGAAGAGATCAACGCCAAGGGAGGTGTCAAGGTTGGGGATGTCAAGCGCATGTTCAAGATCGAGACCGCGGACACGCGCGACGCGTCTGCGGGTGTGCCGGTACAAGAAGCCCTCCTTGCCTTGGAAAAGATCATAACCGAGAAAAAGGTCAAGGCCATTTTTGTCGGTCCTTTCAGGTCTGAGGCGCTGCTGGCCGGCATGGACATCATTGCCAAGTACAAGGTCCCGCTGCTCGGGTCTGTGGCCATGTCTCCCAAATCCGAGGCAAGGGTCATGAAGGAACCTGACAAGTTCAAGTATGTCTTCAGGGTATGCCTCAACGGTAAGTATCTGGTGGGGTACCTGGTCGAGACACTGGGCTTCTTGAAAGCGACGTTCGGATTTGACAAGCTTTTCGTGATGCACCAGGACGTTCTGTGGGCCCGCATGGTCGGGACTATAGCTTCCAAGGTGGCCGTGGGCAAACTCAAATACACGAACGTGGGAACTCAAGCCTATCCCACCGGTTCAAAGGACTTCTCCGCGGGCTTGCAGAAGGCAAAGGCAGCAGGCGCACAGGTGATCCTGCCCATGTTTGACATGCCGGAGAGCGGAATCCTGCTGAAGCAGTGGCATGCCATGAAGATTCCCGCGCTTCCGTTCGGCTTTATCTCCCCCATGGCCGGACCCGGGGCGTGGAAAAGATTTGACAAGAAGCTCGGCAGCCTGATGAACACCAGCTTTGAGATCGGCAGCGCGATTCCTACCGAGAAATATGCGCCGGCAAAGGAATTCTACGACAAGTACGCCAAAAAATACGGTAAACCCCTTGAGGCCGGTCATGGCCCCGCGCCGTCATATGATGCGGTTTATGTTCTTGCAGCCGCGATCGAGCGAGCAGGAAGCCTGGACCCCGACAAGCTTGTGGACGCGCTCAAGAAGACCGATCGCCAGGGTGTTATCGGCAAGATCAAGTTCAATGAAGGCAACCAGGTAATATATGGTGATGATCCTGCCAAGACCGCTGTGGGCTGCGTATCCCAGTGGACCGACGACGGAAAGAGAGTGGTGGTGTATCCCACGCAATTGGCCGAAGGCGAGATCAAGCTGCCTTCCTGGATGAAGTCGGCCAAATAGCACGAACCAGTAATAGCGCCACGCATTGAAAATGGGTTCTACGGATGGAACCCCCTCACCCTAACCCTCTCCCCTCCCTTGACGGGAGGGGTAGGGGAGGGTGATTCCAACACCGAATTTCAATGCGCATCACTATGGCACAGTTCATGGAATCCGGTCCTCGGGTCGGGTTTCATGAACGTTTTCCGAACTTCTTTCCAGGGCGATTCTCATGATCGAAGTCACCCTTGTGTATGGGTTTATTAACAGCGTCATCCTTGCGTTAACCGCATTGGGCTTCAGCCTGACCTTTGGGATAAGCGGAGTGGCCAATTTTGCGTACGGCGCGTTCTACGTTTTGGCCGGGTACGCGGTCTGGATCGGCATGAACAAGCTGGGACTGCCTTTCCCTGCCGCTGTGACACTTTCCGTGATCCTGACGGCCGCCTTGGGCGGGGCCCTGTACAGATTGGTGATATTGCGGGTCAGGGGCGTGGAGATATCCGAGGTGATCGCGACATTCGGCGTGGGCCTGGCCATCCTGGAGACGTTCCGATACCTCGGTTACACTGGTTTTGAATACACGCTGCCGGTTTTCACCGACGGCAGCGTAATGATCGGCAGCGTATATGTGGACCACCAGAGGCTTTGGATCGTGGGAATCGGTATAATCCTGGCTGTGGCCATATATTTCTTTACCCATTACACCAAGTTGGGACTGGCGTTCCGGGGGATAGCCCAGGATGAACAGACCGCTCTGTCCCTGGGAATAAATTCCGATCGAATCGCGGGCTTGAGTGTGGCCTTCGGGTGCGGATTGGCCGCGGTTGCAGCCGTCCTTATCCTTCCCAGGGGAACCATCTCGGTGAATGACGGGTACACCGTGCTCTTGAACGCAATGGCCGTCTGTATTGTCGGCGGATTGGGCAGCACGATCGGGGTTGTGGTTGCCGCTTTCCTGATCGGATACGCGCAAATGATCACAGACTCTTTTTTCGCGCCTCATTGGAAGATCATCGTTTCCCTGGTCGCGATACTCGCGATCCTTGTGCTCAAACCCTCCGGCCTGTTCGGAAAACAAAAAGAGCTTGAGGAACGTATTTGATCCGTAGTGAAGCGCTTTGAGACTCGTGGAGAGCTTCCCGGCTGCATTCCCAGGCACAGCCTGGGAACGAGAGGAAAAGACTTTCATACTTCGTTGTGCCTTCGTTTCCAGGCATGTAAGTTCCTATGAAAGTCCCTTTGCCTTGAGCACAGCGATCGGGTCTACGTATGGGGTGGTTTGGAGGGGAGATGAGTCTCCCCTCCAAAGATGACTGGATTCTTAAGGAATTTCCAGAACCGCTTACCACATCCGGGGCGGAGCCACGGACAAGCTACCCCAAGATTTTCGTAGTTCGTTGTCCCTTATCAGGGGTGATAGTTGGCATGAGACATATTAACGTGGTGCGCCAGTGAAACAGAAAAGAAGGGAACGAATAGACAGAGGTGTCAAGGTCAGATCGGACGATATCTTCGCGTTGACCTCCTATCGCGAGATGTTGTATGTGACGCTTCCTCCCGCGATTCCGGTGATCTGCCTGCTGGTCGCGCCTCTTTTTCTTCCCCTGTATTGGCAGAAGGTCGTCATTTCCGCATGTGTGTTTGCGCTGTTGGCCATGAGCTGGGATTTTCTGGTTTCCGTGGGCATGGTTTCTCTGGGGCAGGCCCTGTTTTTCGGCGTGGGAGCCTACGTAGCCGGGTCGCTGGATGTCTATTTCGGCTGGCCGATCTGGTTGACCATTCCTCTGGCCACCTTTTTGGGAGGCGCTTTCTGTGCCCTGCTTCTGCTGCCGGTGTTGAGGCTCAGAGGGGTGTACTTCGCGATGGTCACCCTGGTGCTCCCGCTGATGTTGGAGCGGGTGATCGAGGCCACTGCGATCCTGGGCGGAACTGAAGGACTCACAGGCCTCAGACCGTTCCCCAGTGTCTCGGTGGAGCTCGTAATCATCACCGTCGCTGTCCTGGTATGTCTGTTCGGCTTCCGACGACTCATGAACACCGATTACGGGCTGGTTCTCAAGGCGATCAAAGACAACGACCGCTCCGTGATGAGTTCAGGCATCAATATCTATTGGATGAAGTTCCAGGCCCTTTTTGTTGCAGGCAGTGTAGGAGCCTTTGCCGGCGCGTATATGACTCACGTTTACCAGTTCGTAGGAATGCCGGCTTTCGCGCTGGACTATTCGATCCTGCCGGTGGCGGCAGCGGTGGTGGGAGGAACGGGAACGTATGCCGGGGCAATGCTGGGAGCGTTTGTCTTGGTAGGACTGTTGCAGGGACTGCCGGGCCTGATACTGTTTTCCTTTGCGCCTCTGCTGCCCGAGCACGTAGTGGGCCTGCTCACCAAAGCGGTTGATGAGCTGCACCGCATGCGAACCGTCATTTATGCGGTCTCACTGGTAGTCTTCGTCGTGGCGCTGCCCGAAGGGATCTTTCACTACATACAGAGAAAATACCAACAGTTCGAAAGATGGGTTGAAGTAGAGAAGTAACGACTTATTGTAGGGGCCTCATTTCATGAAACGGGATTCCCAAAACGTCCTCCTTGGCATCAAGCACCTCAGCAAGAGCTTCGGTGGTGTTAAGGCAGTGGTGAACGTCAGTTTCGACCTCAACGAGGGCGAGCTTCTGGGAATAATCGGCCCCAATGGATCGGGAAAGACAACGCTGGTGAATCTTATTACAGGCTTTGTCAAGCCCGACGCCGGCACGGTCACGTACAGAGGTGAGAACATAACCGGCAGGACGCCCTATCGCATCGCGCGCCTGGGGATATCCCGGACTTTTCAGATGGTGCGGCCTTTCGCGGCGATCCCCGCGTTCAAGAATCTCGTTATTCCGCTGTATTCCCCCAGAATGAAGGGGCTCACGGGTGGAGGATACGGAGACCGGGACTCGGTGGCCAAGGACCTGCTCGAGGAGGTCGGATTTGAACGGGAATCGTCCGTAACCTACAAGCCGGCGGGTAGTCTGCCCCACGGTTACCTGAAACGTCTTGAACTGGCCCGGTGCCTGGCGCTGCGCGCGGACCTGATCATTCTCGATGAGTTGTTTTCAGGGCTCAGCATAGCGGAATTGGCAAGCATTATTCCGATCATCGAAAAGTTGATGCACGAGGGTAAGACCGTGGTGATGATCGAACATCGCCTGAGGGAGTTGTTCCGCATCGCCGATCGGGTTGTGGTACTCAATTTCGGACAGGCCATCGCGGATGGGAAGCCCGCGGAAGTGATGGAAAAGGACGACGTGAAACAGGCTTACCTGGGGAGCGAGGCAGAAGAGTAGCAGCCTATAGCAACCACCATGCATTGAAAGGCGCAACGAAGCATGGAAATGCCGAAAAGGCGCCGGGTCCCGGGCGTAGGGGCGTAGCATGCTACGCCCTCTTGGATGCTCGGTCAGTGACGGCACTCGGCGGACTTTGCAGCTGCGTAGGATGTGGTGAGCGTAGCGAACCGCATCGGTCGAGAAAGGACACGAACGATGCGGTTCCCTTTGGTTACCGCATCCTACGGAGCGTTGACATGCGATAGACACGTGATACCGTATTTATGGGATCGAGTACTTAGTCGCCCGACCCTAAGCCGCCGGCGTGACCCAAGTCAGGAAAACCAATGCTGGAACTATCCAACCTCATGGTCTTTTACGAAAACGCGCTCGCTCTCAACGATTTCAGCATGCGTGTGGACCAGGGCGGAATTGTGGCTGTTATTGGGTCCAACAGCGCGGGCAAGACCACCCTGATGAACACCATATCAGGTCTCATCATCGACACCAAAATCAAAGAGCAGCGCAAGGGCGGGGAACGGATAACTCTATATGGAACAGTAGAATTCGACGGAAAAGACGTGACCAATGTTCATCCCCACGAAAGGGTTCGGATGGGGATGGTCCTTTGTCGGGAGAGGCATCCGATCTTCCCGGAGTCGGATCTGGTGGAGAATCTGCGTATCGCGGGCTACCTGAGAAAGAAGCGTGAGACTCAGGAGGCCATCGACTTCGTATTCCAACTTTTTCCCACTCTGAAAGGACTCAAGAGTCGAAAAGCGGGCTTCCTCAGTGGCGGAGAGCAGCAGATGTTGAGCATCGGCATGGCTCTGGTCGTGAAACCCCGCCTGTTGCTCTTGGACGAGCCCCTTCTCGGACTGAGCCCCGTCATGCAGACCACCCTTGTGGAAGCCATCAAGTCCATTCGAGACGAGACGAGACTGACCATTGTCATAGCGGAGCAGTTCGCCCGTCCAATACTCCCCATGATCGACCACGGATACATTATTGAGAACGGCATGCTCTCAATGGAGGGCTCAGGGCCTGAACTCATGGACAATCCTGAGGTAAGAGCGGCATACTTTGGAGTGTGAAGGAGACAGAGCAACACATGGCGCGCCTTGAACACCCAAACATCTATTCGGCCTTCGCGGAGAAGGCGGCGAAATACCCTGATAAGAGCGCTGTCGTCTTCCTCGGCACGCACTATTCGTACAAACGACTTCTCGACCTGACTGAACGATTCGCCGCAGCTATGGCGTCTATCGGTCTGAAAAAGGGCGACCGAATCGTTATGTACATTCCCAATTCCATTCAGTTCGTGGTCACCTGGCTGGGCATTCAGAGACTCGGTGGAGTCGCGGTTCCTGTCACTCCGATCTATACGTCCTTTGATCTGAAATACATCGCCAACGACACGGGCGCCAAAGCGATTGTATGCTCGGATCGCAATTTCGGATATGTAAAGCAGGTCATGCCGGACACCGCGCTGGAGCGAGTAATCATCACAAATCTTGCCGACCTCCTCCCCTGGTGGAAGCGAGCCTTTGGTCGGCTGGCGGACAAAATCCCTTCCGGCAAGGTCGAAAAAGCCGATTTTACACACTTTCTCCGACCTTTGATCTTCTCCGAAGCCTCCCCTGCGCCGGATCCGGCAACGACCGAAGACGATTTGGCCGAGATTCTCTACACAGGAGGAACCACGAAACATCCCAAGGGCGTTCCGCTTACCCACGGTCTTTTCCTTATATGCGGTGAGGAACAGCTTGCGGTTCGTGATCCGCTGTTCAGCAAGGACCAGGATATTATTCTGACCGGCGCTCCCCTGTTTCACGTCGCGGGGCAGACATGCGGCCTGTCCACGGTCATCGTGGGCGGTGGAACAATGATACTGCATCCCAGGGTCAACCTGGACGCGACATTCGATTCCATTCAGAAATGCAAGGCAACCAGCCTGGTAGGTGTGCCCGCGCTGTATCGAATGATCCTGGAACACGATCGGGTGGATCAATACGATCTGTCGAGCTTGAAATACTGCTTCTCGGCCGCGGATGTGCTTCCCGGGGAGGTGGCCAAACGATGGAAAGATCGCTTCGGGAGGGTCATCTTCATAGGGTACGGCGCAACCGAGACCTGCGGCGGTGTAACCATGGATCCTACCGACCGCGAAACCCCTCCGTCGAGCATGGGAACAAAGGTCCCGAGCAAAGAAGTCATGGTAGCCGTTGCGGATGGGATCGAACCGGTAAACCTGGGGGAGCCGGGTGAACTTTTGGTTCACTCCGATCCAATGGTCGGCGAGTACCTGAACAAGCCGGAAGAGACTGAACAGGCGTTCGTTGAGATCAACGGGAAATTGTGGTACCGGACCGGCGACATCGTCAGTGAGGATGAGAACGGCTTCTTCTACTTCGTAGACCGAACAGTAGACACCATCAAACACAAAGGATACCGGGTCTCCGCGTCCGAGATCGAGGCTGTTCTACAGGAACACCCGGCTGTGATCGAATCCTGCATCGTGGGAATCCCCGACCCCAAAGTCGGCGAAAGAATCAAAGCCTTCGTGGTCCTGAAAAAGGACATCAAAGGCATCACCGGGTACGAACTGATCCGCTGGTGCAAGGAAAGAATCGCAGCCTACAAAATCCCGCAATATATCGAATTCCGAGATATGCTCCCAAAATCCAAAGTCGGAAAACTCCTCAGAAGAGAAATCCGCAGCGAAGAAAAGAAACGCCTGGAAACCTAGAGGGAAAAGAGGGGAAGAAGGGAAGAGGTGAAGAGAGGAAGAGAATGCGGGGGGAACCTTTTTTCGGTAAAAAAGGTTCCCCCCGCACCCCCTCCAAAAAACTTCATATTGGCAAACTGTTAAGTGACCGCTGGTAAAGCCACGGACTGCTCGTTGTCACAGATGTCTCTCGCGGCAAACCCGGATTACAATAGTATTCGCGAAATGCTATGAAATGCCATAACCAGCGAGGCGCGGTGTTGTTTGCGAGAAGGCCATTTGGACGTGACCAAAGCTCCCGCATCGTCAGTTGGAGTTTTTTGAGGGGGGGGCCCGGGGGGGCACTTTTTTGCACAAAAAAGCGCCCCCCGGTTACTCTTAACAAAAACTCAAACAGCGCTAGCTCATGGCGAGTGCTCCGCCGTCCACGTAGATGGTTTGGCCGTTCATGTATTTGGCGCCGTCGGAGAAGAGGAACAGGACCGCTCCGACGATGTCGTCTACTTCTGCGAGTCTTCCCTGGGGGATGCGAGCGGTGATCTGGCGCTCCATGTCCGGGTTGGACCAGATCGGCATGCTGAACGGGGTCTTGGTGAGCCCGGGTCCCACAGCGTTGACGTTGATATTCATGGGGGCCCATTCAATGGCCATGCACATGGTGAGCATCTTGAGGGCCGCTTTGCTGCAATGGTACATCCCCATCATGGGAGCGCCTCTCTCCGCTCCGATCGTGGTTATGTTCACAATGCTCCCGCCGCCTTTTCCCATCATAATTCTTGCGCACTCCCGACTCAGGAGAAACGCGCCCTTTACGTTGGTATTGAAGATCTTGTCAACACCGTCCTCACGCAGATCCATGAGAGGTCTCAAGAAGCTGCGAGCCGCGTTGTTGACCAGTAAGTCTACGGTTCCGAAGGCCTCGACCGTGGCCTTTACCAGCGATTCTATCTGATCGCTTTGGGTGATATCGGTGACCTTGGCCAGGGCCTCGCCTCCCTTGGAACCGATTTCGTCGGCTGTTGCCTTTATCTCCGGCTCGGTTCGAGCCGCCACTACCACTTTGGCGCCTGCATCGGCCAAACCCAGGGCAACGGCTTTGCCTATTCCCTTGCCTCCACCTGTGACTATCGCTATCTTACCGCTCAGATCAGGTCGGTCGCTCATATGTTTTCTCCTCAGTCGATGTTATGTTTTCCTATAAACACCCGTGCCCAAAGAAAGGCACAAAGAAGCATGAAAATGCCGACGGCCTTACCGCGTTGTGCAGGAGCATCGTATTCTTGCCTGCTGGAATTGAAAGATGACACAAGAATGCGCGACCGAATTCATGAAACGGAGTACTAAGTGCGAGGGTAGACTAATGGGGGCCCATCCGGACCACCTTGTCAAGGCTGTTCCTTTATCATTCTAAGGACTTCTCTACACCGTATCCGCAGCTCTCTTTTTCCGTCATCTATTTTGTCCTGTTCGGCTTCGATCACCCTGTATGATTCCAGATCCTCGTGTTCTGCGGAAGCCAGCAGCTTATCAATGGCCGCTGACCATTCCTCACCGAACTCTGACTCATCGAAAATGAGTGCCGATAAATTGTACTTTCCCTTTGCAGTCAGATTCCCTGCGGGGGTCGAAATCTTGAAATCATAGGTTTCCGCACCTTTCGGCCAGGACCGGAAAGACTCTCTGGAACCTATGAGCTGTCTGGCCTTTTCCAGGCTTTGTTCCATTCTCTTCCGAAGTTCTCCCTCGAACGGGGTTCGGACTTGCGCCAAGAACACCTGATCCTTAAGCTGTCCGTAGGTAATCTGTAGGCCTTGCACATTACCGGCCTTCATCGAGTCCTGGAACCTTTCCCAATGCTTGCGAATGATTTCCGGAACGTTTTCACGTTGAACTTCAGCGACGCGCGCTTCAAGATCTATCGCGATTCTGTCCATGACGTCCGGGTCCAGCTTCTGGGCGACCTCGCGCCGCAATTTGGGCATCATGTTCTTGACTTTAATTTGTAAGGCCGCCATCTCCACCAGCGTGGCATGAATCCCGTCCAATTCTTTTTCCATTTGACTGTCTGAGGGCAGCAACGGATTGCTGGAAACCCTTGTAACTTCAAGAATGCTGTTCGCTAGTTGCCCCCAATCCGGGTCTTGGGATTTGTTTTCCACAATGAAGTTAAGTGTCGGCCGAAGATTGTTAACCAATGACTGCTGAGTGATTCCTTGACCGATCCATCTGTATGCCCAAAAACCTGCCAATGCCACGAGGATGATGACCACAAACGCCGAAGCCCTGGTCCGGGGGGGCGCGGCGGTGACCAGTTCTAGTCCGCCCGGACCGAAAGTGTCACGTGACATGGCGGAAGGCTCGCGCTTGGCCGGATCTTCTGCGCCGACGTACTTTGAAACTACGATCCCACAATGAGGACATACATCCGATGTCCCGGATAGTGGCTTCCCGCACGAGGGGCACCGAAAAGCGCCATCAGGAGATTTCCCCGAGATTGTGAAATCGGTGGCGTAATCTTCGCGGGTCAACAGCCCCCCCTCCTCAAGTCTCCTGAGGAGGCCTTGAAGTTGCCGGGGGGACAATTCGTATTTCAGCATTAAGGCATCATCGCGCATACCCGAACGAATATCCTCCAAGACTGCCGCGACTTTGATTTTCCTTTTCTTCATGGTCATTCTCCAGCGCTGCTGGAATGAGGCCTAGGCCTCATGAGGAGCGCAACTGACTCAACGCTTGTTGGGCGGTCCGCCTGGACGAGCCCATTGCACTGTTCTTGGGACGCCCATGCTCCACCTCCCCATCACATCCCTCTACCCCCTGAAGTGCCCTCATGTTACCGAAACGAGTTGAACGGCACAACTGCTTTCCACGGATAAACGTGACAATTCAGCCAGGAGGGAGTAGAGGCCTCTCTCCAAACATGTCATCGCGGGCCCGGCGAACCAATCTCTGTTCCGTCGGTTCGCCGGCGCCCATTGGGTCTGAAAGCCCGCATCGACCGGTCCATAGTCTCGATACCGGTACCAGCGGAGATCTGTTGTGGCTTTGATAGAAGAACCAGGATGTCGATGCCTACGAGTCGGCCCGGGACGGCCGTCAGATTTCCGCTTAACAACTTGGCCTCACTAGTGTAGCGTATTGCACAACCGTGGGAAAAGACCGATACCTGTAGATCTGGTGATCGGGGATTCCGATCCTTGGAGGTAATATCTATGGAACCATCTGTGAAGGCTACTGTTTGTGGGGACATAGCCACCGTGATGCTCAACAGGCCCAAGGTGTTCAATGCTTTCGATCTGGATACCATGACCGGTGTGGCCGAACACCTTATCAACCTTGCCGCAGACGACACTGTGCGCGCAGTAGTTATATCAGGGGAAGGCAAGGCCTTCTGCGCCGGAGCGGACTTGAGATCGGTGGACGCGTGGCCGGGCGGGCTCGCGTCTGCCTTTCACAACATGGCAGCGCGCTATCATCAGGCCATATTGGAAATCAGACGCATGCCCAAGCCGGTGATAGCGGCGATCAACGGCATTGCCGCCGGGGGCGGGTTTTCTTTGGCGTTGGCCTGCGATTTTCGTGTCATGGCCCACTCTGCCGTATTGAGACAGGCGTACACTTCCAATGGTCTGAGCATCGACGGTGGGGGAACATTCATGCTGCCCCGGCTCGTGGGCTTGGCTCGCGCGCTGGAGATCGCCGCGTTCGACAAGCCGATCACCGCTGATCAGGCGCTCAAATGGGGGCTTGTCACAAAGGTCGCCAAGGACGGACAAGCGCTGACCGTGGCGGACGATATGGCTCAGGGCATGGTCCAGGGCGCCATCTCCTCTTTTGCGCATGCAAAGGAGCTGTTCACCGACTCATTCAACAACTCTTTTGAGACTCACATCGAGCGGGAAAGGATTCTCCTGTGCGAAAGCGCGGCAAACCCCGAGGGCAAAGAAGGCATACAGGCGTTTCTTGAAAAACGGAAGCCGATTTTTAATGGATGAAGGTTGAAGTCGATTGCGCGATCTGCATACTAATTGGGTCGCGCAACACCGCGCAAGGGATCAACCTCAATGGCGGTGATCGGGCATTCCAGTTCGCATTGATAGCAGGTCTGACAATCTTCAGAATACGCTATTTCGGCCTGACGCGAACTGGGGTTCATCCTGAACACGTCCATGGGACAAATCTCAACACAGGTCCCGCACCCAATGCACTTGTCTTTGTTCAGCGACGATATCATCTCGTTTTCAACTCCGGTTGAAGTCCGTACCTCTGCAATGGAACTTCTTCAGTGGAGAGTAATGGCCGGCCGGCCTCTCCTTTTTCTATGTTGATCCACTTCAGCCATTTCTTGTTGTCGGTTTTTGGGAAGTCGGCCCGATAGTGGTCTCCGCGTGTTTCGTTGCGCTTAAGAGATGCTCGTAGGTAGAATTCAGCAGCCAGAACCATGTTACGGGCCTCGTGGGCTTTGACGAGCTGGTGGGGATCATGGGCATAGAGGTCCGGCAGGCAATTGTAGCGGATGCTCTCAACCTCGGCCAAGGCGCTTCTGAGTGATGCCTCGGTTTTCCTCAGCGAGACCCAATAGGGTAGAATGACGTTCTGAAGTCTTCCAATAACCGTGTCGGGATGAACGCCCGATTTTCTCTTCATAGGCAATAGAGCGTCGCGTCGCTTTTGGTCCAGATCTTCCCGGTCGATTTCCGTGTCTCCGATGTCGTTCAAGAACCCGGCTGCGGCCCGGCCCGCACGTTCCCCTGACCACATGACTCTCATGGTGGAATACCCGTTCAGGCCGGCCGGATCGACGGACTGGGCGGTCCCCGCCGCGAATAGTCCTGGGGAGTCGGACATACAATCCATGTTGGTTCGCACTCCGCCCCGTATAGTGCGAATCAATGGGCCCCATTCCTGAGGACGACCGGTAGGATCCACCCCATGTTCCTCCAGCGCTTCAAACATCCGGAGCAAGAACCCGGTAGCGTTCCTCTTGTACAGAAATTTGAGAAACAACCGCCAACGGAGTCCCGTCATGTCCAAATAGAACGGCGGGGCGTTTCCCTTCTCCATCTCATCGGCCATGGTCTGAGCTATCCGGAAAGGCTCCGCTCTGTCCGCACTGGCCGCGTACCGGCCCATGAAGGTCTCCTTTCCCGCGTTGAGGAACTTGCAGCCGTACCCGGCCGCGAGGTCGGCAAAGGCTTCCAACGAATATTGGGGGGATCCGGTATTGCTTCCAAGAAATTCCATGTTGTTGAGGCGCGCGCCCGCGTCGTAGGCTAGCAAAAACCCGTCGCCCGTTGCCTGACCTATGCACGCTGAATTTCGAAAGCCGCAATCAGCAGTTGCCAGGACGATGCACCCGGCCTTGAAGCCCACGGTCTTCCCCGTGATCCGATGAACCCCCATTGCCCCTGCGATGCGGCCTTTGTTCTTCAGCAACGAAGTAATCATGATCTTGGAGTAAAACCGAACATCACCAGCCTTGACCTGTTCCTTTATCGGAGCGACCAGGGCGGATCCTCCCCCAAGATCCTTGAAACGCGCCATGGCGTTCATCCTCAGGTGTCGGGCACCCCCAACGGGCAAGGTCGTGGAACCCCAGGGGGTGCGCTTGTACCATAGCCCCCAGGATTTGAGTCGGAGGAGACGAGCGTAGGAAGTGGAAAGCATATCAATCACCATGTCCTGGCGACTCAGGTAGCCTTGCTGTCGAACCAGTTCGCCCAACCACAGATCAGCATTATCTCGTGGGCCACAATAAATTGTTGCGCCCGCGCACATCTTAGACTGACTGGAGTCGGCAATTGCCCCCTTGTCCACTACCACGACATTTTCAACACCGTTGTCTCGAGCGGAGAGGGCGCTCCACAAGCCCCCGAGTCCGCTTCCGATAACCAAGAGGTCGGTCTCGACAAGGTCGTCGCACTTGATTGATTTGGGTCTTACGTGGCTGCCCGTGCAGTCCTTGTTGTTTCCTTCCATTCCATGTCACTCCTTCAATTCGAAAACCAGTTCGCACGTATCATCCCCGCCGGACAAGAAAGACTCGTGAGTATGCACAAGCTTTGGGTTAATGGCCCGGCTTAACGCGCAGAAGGTAGGAAAACTCAGAGTGTCCCGACAGAATTTGCGGGTCAGATATTTAGCGGCTGGACAGTGTTTCTCGATACGAACGGATCGTCTCGGGGTCATCTCCGTGATCTCACCCCTTACACCGGAAAGGGTGTGAATATAGGTGAGGACCTTTACCGCGGCAATGGCATCATTTTCGCCTATTCCCAATTTGTCGATGATCCTCTTTAGCTCATAATCTCGGAAGTATTTCACAAAAACATCAGGCCTGTTCTCCATATCGGATCCGACAACCTTGCGCAGTTTGTGCAACAAGTGCAGATATGGCAACAAGAGCAAACGTCGGCCATAGAAGAAGAATCTCTCTGAAAAGGGAACATCGTAGTAGTCTCGTCTCATCAACGGTCTTTCCATTTGGTCTCTCCCGGCTAAATCGCGCCCATCTTGCCCAGCAACCGCATCGGCCTTATCACGAGCAGGTTGAGAAGCGCAGGCGACATCTTGAAGAGGCTCCTGATCTGGACCAGCTCGATCACATTTCCGTCAAAGTCGGCCACGTAGGCCAAGGCGCCTCGCGGGCCGAAACCCCAATCAAAGTCGGTCGGAGGGACAAGCGGTTTTGCCCCGCCTTTGATCGTCTGTGCGTACGCGGTGTGGATGTCATCCACATCAAATGCGATCTCCGTGAGCCCCGGGTCGCCGAACCTTCTTCCTTTGAAGACGCGTTCCCCGGGCTGTGTTCTGCAGTGAAACAGTTTGATCATCCCACCGTCCAGGGAACAGAGGCTCGCGGTTGAACCCGCGGTCCGCCCGAGCATCAACACTTCTAATTCCTCGCCGACCGGGCCGGTCCTGTCCGGTGTCCCGAAAGCGGAACATTGGCGCCAAATCAGCTTGTCGAATCCCAGCAGACCGCCATAAAAGGATCGGGCACGCTCCAGATCCGACGTGCCCAGACCAACATGGCTGATTCCGAGCACTTTGGCACGCCGAGTGCGGGAAGTGGCGGAATCGTCCGTTTCCAGCAGCTGTATCAGGATTCCGTCAGGGCTCCGAAGGTACGCGAATTTCCAGGCCTCGGAGGATCCCACTTGCAGTTCTTCTATGTTCGTCAGGAAATCTATGCCGAGGCCTTTCAAGTTGTCGAAAATATGGTCCAGGTTTTGAACCCGAATACCTAACTCAAGGATACCGATATCGCTCAAAGTGGCGGAGACAGGTCTTGTCCGGGGATTCGTGTCCTTGTGTTGGAAGAGTTCCAGTCCCGGTCCGCCGGAGGCGTTAAATGAGTTATGGATGTGCATCCTGACTTTCCGTCCGAACATTGGTTCCAATTCCCAGACGTCGTACTCGGACTCACCCACCTTGAACTTGAAGCCCAGGCGCCGGCGATAGAACTCATACGCTTCAGCCACGTCCGTGACCCCGATACCCACATGTTGCAGGGCGTTGATCAAGGGGGCCTCCTTCATTTGTGATGAGCCTGTCCCAGAAGACCGTGCAAGTGTTCTTCCAGGGTGGTCACCTTGAAATCGGGGAACACCTCGTCCAATGATGTTGAACCGTTACAGTATCCGTGCCGGTTAAAGTACTCGACCAGGTGGACTATGGTTGACATTCTGTGATTGCGCAGATGAAAGATCGGTCTGGCGAGCTTCAGTATGCACAACAGGGGCCATTTCCCGGAGGGTCTCACTCTCCGGCCCGATATCTCGGTCATCAGCGCGGCTACCTCAGCCGGGGTGTGTGGCCGTGGGTCCACGCAATCCAAGGGACCGTTCACCCTTATGTCGTGCTCAAGGAGATCCAGCACCAACCTGGGGATGTCCTTTTGCGCGGTGAAATTGAACTTGAGGTTGGGCTTGACCGGAAAGACAAAGACGCCGTGCCTGATGAACTTCACTCGGGTGTCGATCACATCTTCCATGTATGACCCGCATCGTATGGAGGTCCACGGTACTCCGCTTTCCGAGAGCATCTGTTCCACCTCCAACTTGGCATCCAGAAGAGCGACCCCCGTGGACCGGTCAATGCCGATGCAGGAGACGAATATCAGATGAGGCAGGTTCGTCTTTCCGGCCGCGGCAATTGAAGGTCGGGCCGATTGTACCTCAATATCCTTGTTGTTCCGCGGCCCAATGGGGGTGATCAAGAAGGCTGCATCAACACCCTTCATGACCCGAGCCGCATCGTCCTCGTTCATCATGCTTCCCTGGATTACCTCGGCCTCGGGAAAACGCCTGGATATCCTTTGAGGGCTTCGCGCGAGTATTTTGAGATCCATGCCCAGGCCCAAGAATCCATCCAGGAATGGCTCACTTATCTTGCCGGTCCCTCCTATGATCGCTATGGAAAACTTCTTGTTTTGCTTCATGATATCCTCGATGGTTCTCTTTGCCATTAGCTCACCATCGTGATCCCGAGGGGTTGCACATCTCCAGGTGAACGGTTACTTTCATTGTTCCAGCGAGTATCGGGATCAACTCTGTTTTTGTCACTTCCGGTAGTTTGCGCGGCCCGCGTAGAATTCCTCCTCAGGCTCTCGGGGCGCTATTCCGGACCTGACCAGGCCATCCTTGAACCTGATCTTGTCACGTTCGTACAGACGGGCCGTGGGCAGCGTCATGGGCCCGCCGTTCATGCCTGTCAGCCACCCCATGTATTTCCAGTGCATGATGTTGTAATTCCCGGTCAACACAGTGGGCATTACGAGATCCTCAAAAGTATCCCTCGCAGGCGTCATTTCCCAGTACAGCTTCATGGCTTCATCCATCCTGCCGGCGAGCAGAAGGTCGAAATGCTCGACCAGCCGTGGATTCTCAGGAGTCTGCAAATACTCGTACGGCGCGGACCCGGCCCACTTGACTCCTAATTCGAGAACGAACAGGGGCCACCAGGACACGACCGGAGAGTTGAGCATGACTTTGTGGCCGCAGCGTTTGACGCACTCGTACTGCATTGATAGGTCGGGCACCCCAAGCTTCATGGCCACCACGTTCTCGATATCCGCTATCTTGTCCACCAGATCAGGGGAGAATCTCGCGGGGTGAAACCTCTCGAAGTTGTACTTGTGAGAAGGATAGGCCACCACCGCCAGGTTGGTGGCTCGGCATATGGTCTCGAAGTATTCATAGGCTTCCTCCTCCGATTTTGGCCGGAAGCTTGGCGGGAAAGCCACCATTACGCTGTCCAGGTCCTCCTCCTCCGCGATTTTGATGTTCCTGATCTGTTCGTCCATCGTGTTGTTGCAGATGTAGGCGTCGAGCAAAATCCGCTCTTTGGCCTCGCTCTTGACCATCCGGTAGTACGGCCTGAGTATTGTTTCGTGGAGCATCAGGGGTACGCCTTCCGCGGCCACAGTAGTCGCGAAGAAGCCGTGCTTGACGCACATGTTCACGTCGTGCCGCACTCCGGGCTCGTCCAGGACGAACATGTCTCCATCTCCCAGGTTCGCGGGTTTGAAACTGGGAGTTACCACGTTCTCGATGCCCCTGAACTTCTCCTTTGCCCATTCCTTGGCTTCGGATTTGGTGTATTCGGCCATCGTATGTAACCTCCTTTTACCTGTTGCCGAGATGTCGGTGAAGACACCGGCAATCGCTATTTCCAGCCCATGACGTCAAGACGGCAAATCTGATTGGCCCCCTCGTAGATCTGTGTCAGCTTGGCGTCCCGCATGAGCTTCTCCACGAGATACTCTTTCATGTATCCGTACCCACCCAGAACCTGGACGGCATCAGTTGTGACTTTCATTGCCATGTCCGAGCAAAAGACCTTGGCCATAGAGGCCAAATCCGACGCGCCTCCCGTGGTTTGGATGTTCTTCCACAAGGCGTAGTGGCCCAGCCGGCGGCCCGCCTCAATGTTCATGGCCATGTCAGCCAACATCATGGCAACGGCCTGGTGTTCGATGATCGGCTTTCCACCCTGGACCCTTTGTTTTGCATATTTCAGCGCTTCGTCGTACGCTGCGCGTGCAATGCCCACAGCAATTAGACCGATTGCGCCTCGGGAAAGGGGCATCAGGCGGCCCTCGTTATATTCAATCCCAAGACCTACTTCGCCGTACAGGTTCTCAATCGGGACGCGAACGTCCTCAAAGATGAGCGAGGTTGTCTGACCCGCCCGTTGGCCCATCTTGTCTTCCGTCCTCCCTATACTGAGCCCGGGCGCGTCACCGGGAACATAGATCTGGAGAGTGGCCTCCTTGCCCGCTTTCCGGTCCCTGGTCGCGAAAACCAGGTAAAGCTTGGCCAAACCGCCGTTGCTCGTGAATTGCTTTGTTCCATTGATGACGTACTCGTCTCCGACGAGTACCGCGGTAGTCTGAGTGTACCCCGGGCGAAATCGGCAAGCGGACAACTGGTCTGAACCGCCTCCCGGCTCGGTACTGGCCATGCCGCCCAGGTTGCCATCCTTGGAACAGAGCAAAGGCAGATACTGTTCCATATGAGCGGGGTTCCCCTCGAGCATGATCATGATCTGCAGCCCCCAGGTTACCCCCACTGTTGTGGCAATTCCCGCGTCCGCGTAGGCCAACTCCTCAATGGCCACGCCCAGGGAAAACAAAGACGCTCCGGATCCGCCGTATGCCTCAGGCACTATGAGGCCGAGATACCCATGTTCAGCCAGCCTCTTGATGATCTCCCAATCAAAGTCGTGGTCCGGGTCTCTGTCCACGGCCAGGGCTCGTGGCCGTACCTCGCTCGCGCAGAACTTCCTCAGTTCCGTCCGGATGATCCGTTCTTCTTCGGTAAGAGAGAAATCAATCATTCTCACTGCTCCTTCTTGTCAGGGCTCCCTTGGGGAATAATCTCGAACGAAACCGATCCCGACTCAGACCGTTTGATCATGAACTTCATGGCAAAAGAACGGGAATAGTTCTCCGCGTCCTGGAGAGTGGCCCACTCATAAATTCCCATGCAGAAGCCGGTCTCCTCATCCAGCAGCCAGAGTTTTGACCTGAACCCGGGAAGGCCTGCGAAAAACGGGATCGTGAACAGAGAAAAGACCTTGTTCATCCGAGGGGACATGTCGGCCACGCGGAACCTGACCTTGAAGATTGCCCCGTTGCGGCCGACATCGTGGGGATCCGGATCTCGAATCATCTGCCTGAAAATAATGAATCCCTGTCCGTCCTCGTTAGTAACCATCTCGCGGATCCGATTCCTTGGAAAATGGAGGCGCCCCATGACCAGGCACAGGTTCGCCTTGAGAAAGCTTGTGAGCGGATTGAGTTTCATGTTGAGTCTCCTGTTTCCGGACAATGTCGGTCCGAGCCTGCGCGCCTCGCCTTAACCACAACCGTTAAATGGGTTAAATATCAGGACAAAAAATTCCGCACTACCAGTCGGTTCATGCGAACACACTCCAGTCTGATCCGCTGATCAGGTGGCCCTAACACCATTCATCACCAGATCGAACATGCTCCGGATCTGATCGGCTCGTTCTTTCCCCTGAAGCCCTGATGTCACGCTGAAATGAACAACTGCTCTGAGCAAGTTGAAGACAGTTTCGGGATCCACATTCCCACGCAGCCGGCCTTCCGACACACCAACGTTTATGAATCGTAGGAGCTGTTCCGTGACGCCGTCGGTGTGCTCCAGGACCTTTTGCTCAATGGCCGGATACTCCATCAGGACTTCGCTCATGTAATCAACGTGACCGTCCTGGAAGAAGTCCGGGTATTCCACCAGCATCTTCTCCAGAGCCCCAACATAGTCTTCCTCCTGTTCAATGATCTCCAGCATTCGTGTCTGCATCGATCGGATATGACCTATGATAATATTCTCAATGAGTCCTTCCTTCGACGAGATGATCTTGTACAGGGTGGGCTTGGTGAGACCCGCCGCGGCGGCTAGTTGATCCATGTTCCATCCCTTGAGGCCGCGTCTGGAGATTAGTTCGCGTGCTCGGTCGTAGATGCGTTGTTCGACAAGCTGGTCATTGACTTTCAAAACAGCCTCCGTTAACTACCTTAGTCAAGGCAGTTAATGTTGTCAAGTAAAAAATGGTGGCCGGCAAAAAGAAAGCAATCGTATGCTGATGGCCGATTGTTCGCTGGTTTCTCATCGGGGGCGACTCCGATCACTGCCGGGATCGGGAATATAGCTCTCTCGCCCGATTTGTATCGGGATGGATGTTGTGGCAGTACTCATACCATTTCGCGAATATTATTGTAATCCGGGTTTGCCGCGGGAGAGGTCTGTGTCAACAGGCGTAACCGTTCACCGGGAGATGTGCAACCCGCTGGAATCACGATGGGGGAGACTAATTCCAACAAGCAGTCCGTGGCTTCGCCTCGGACATACGCATCAGGAACGCGCTTGCTGCGCCTGGATTCTCGAAGCACTCACGCCCGGCGGGCCGCTACGGACCAATACTGAAGCTCCCACACCAACCGGCTCGTAAATTGGCCCTACGCCCGGTAGCTTCCCCTTCGAGCATCCCCCATCGTAGGCCCCGGGATTTTACTTGTTATAGCAGTTCTCGAAAGTTCTCACGGATTCGCAGGCTGGAAAGCCTGCGCCACAGAATGAAGTTTCGGAGGAATCCGAAATTGGCTTCGAGAACCACTATGGTATGAAAACTCTAGCCGCCAAGGCGGCTCGGAGTCCCGAAGGGACGACAGATAGCGAGCGCGTAATGGTTCTGTCGTCCCTTCGGGACTCAGGTGTTCTGTAATGGCCCTTACCCGGCGATGAATCGCCGGGCTATTTTCTGACGCCCTTTCAGGGCTACGGTCTTTCGAGAAAGAAGCGAGAAAGAAGCGAGAAAGAAGGGGCACGCCAAAGAGTCAATCCGTGATTACTTTTAAGAACCGCGATAGCGCCTTGGCTCAACCGATGAGGTCTCGTCGTAATCCTTCAGTTGAGAGGGGGAATTGGCAGTCAAGGACGCGTTTCACTATCTGCTCAAGAGTTTTCTCCAGGTGGATAGGCCCTTGAAGCGAATTCTATTGTGATCGACTTCCTGGAAGTCATCGTCGGGGGTGACTCGCCAGTCTCCTATGAGTAGAAAGGGCGCCCAGTAGTAGGGATGGCTGGTACGCTGTTCCTTTAGCAGCATGAGTTTGGCGCGACGCAGGGCCTCGGCCTTTGAGCCGTCTTTGATCCTGCTGTACATTTCTGCGAATACCTCTATTGCGCTGTCGTTTATTGCGCTGTCGCCTGCGCCTTGCCACATGCCCAGTACCACGGACTCGGTCCCGGAAAAGAGGAATGCCCTTGCCAGGCTCCACAGACCTTGCGTCTTTACCTGCAAATCCTCGCCTGAAGAAAGACTGGAAGAGAGCACGACCAGGTCGGCATTCAGCCTGAGTCCGAACACTTCTCCCAATTCCAGGAACCCGTCATTCTCCTGATCTCCGTATAGGGAAAAGGCTATGGCGGGCTGCTGCCAGAGACGGCCGCCGCCGGAGAGGAGCACTCCCTGCGCGGCCAGATGCACGAACGAATAGCGGCTCAGATCCGCCTTCTTGAAAAGGGTTTCCGTGGCCTGTGGTCCGAAGTAGGTTTGGGTGCGACCACCGACTATCTTCACGATTTCAGCGATCTCCTTGCGCGCCCGGCTCAATGGCAGCAGAGTCGGCGCGCCGGTTCCCGTGGCCTTGCCCGCGTAGGCCGTGATCAGCCTCGCCGCGCCCTGATTCAGTTCCTTGGCATCCTCCGCGTCGTTGTAGACGGCGTCCCCAAAAGCGACCAGCTTCCATCCAGGTTTTCGGTCACGTTTCCTCATCCTCAGATGTGAGAGCACAGCAGCAGAGGGGGAATAACAGAAGGCATATTTCTCCACCAGATGATTAGGACGATCGGTCGGGGACCAGAATTTTTTCTTCGCGTGGGCCTTGGACGTTACAAGGATCTCGAACGGCAATGAATTCAAGGGGCCGTCCGGGATCACCATAACGGTTTTCTTGCCGGCCAGGAACGATTCCACAGGTCTGATCAGGTACGAGTAGAGCCGATAGGCTACCGAAGGATCCCAGCCGGCTCGGACCCCAGCCTTGTGAAGCGGTTTCGTGATGGCCTCAACATCCCGTTCCAGATCCTTGCGCGGGTAGTCTATGGAGTATGTGTAGAACCGTTGCTTGTCGATGGCAAAAACATGTGTTCGGCTACGGGTGACCACATATTCAAGGATCGCCTCATCCGGATCCACCACATATCTCTGCAAACGGTGAACAGTGACGGGCTTGGGATACCTGAGTTTGCTGTACGAGGGATACTCCTGTTGCAGCCGGGCCTTGAGTTTTGCAAAGATCTTTTCTTTGGACCGCCGATCGGCCAACAGTTTCCCGATCAGTTTGTGGTCCGGTTTTGCTCGGGACAGTTCCGATGAGATCCGCGAGTTGATCTGTCTGAGTCCCAATTTGAGGCTCTTCTCCTTGATCACCAGTTCGCGGGGCAGGTCGGAGAAGCTCTCTACATTGATTCGTGAGAGGGTATTCTCGAAAGCAGCCGCCTTGAGCTTTTCGACGATCCTCAATGCCTGGTTGTCGTACGCTCCTTTTGGGTCCTTGCGTGCCAGCTTCATGAGCACACGTAACGTGGTTTCGAATAGAGCGGTTTTCCCGCCGAAGATGAAGTTGTCCTCATCGGACTCTTCCACAATGTCCGCTTCCATTGCCTCCAGGATTGTTATGGCCTTCCTGTAGGATTCCAGCGCTTCCCCGAGACGGCCCTTTCCCTGGAGCGCCCGGCCCATGATGAAATAGGCCTTCCACAGCATACTTCTATCCTCAGAGCGCTGTGCTATCTCGAACGCCTCCTTCAGGTCAGACACTGCGGCCCCGAAATTGCCCAATATGGAGGTGACCAGGGCTATCTGAAGCAGGTTCTCATTTACGCCGCGGCGGTCGTCCAGCGCTGTGCGTTTGTCCTTGGCCTGCCTATAATAGTCCAGCGCGGTACGAGGGCGTCCCAGGATCTGGTGCAGAGTGCCGATGCGGGTCAGTACCCGGGCTTCGGTCCGATCATCCTCCATTTCCCTGGTCAGCGCCAGGGCCTTGATCTGCCTGTCCAGGGCTGCCTCGGTCTTGCCAAGTTTGCTGAAAATGTCCCCCAGGCGGATGAGTTCGCTCTTGCGCATTGCGACGTTATTGGTCTCAGAATGGACCCTCAATGCGTCTTCCAGGAATTCCTTGGCCTTGTCGTACTCTTCCATCCGGTAATAGATGTTACCTATCCGGTCGTAGATCTTGCCGAGTTTGCTCTGCGTGCCCGTAATCTGGGCCATCGCGAGGGCCTTGTGATAATATGCGAGGGCTTTTTCGAAATCTTTGAAACCTTCGTAGATTTCACTGATGTGGAAATCCAGGTCAAGAGATTCCGTCGTGGTAAATCCAAGCTGAGAGCGCAACGTCACCGCCTTGTGAAGATTGGACAAAGCGCGCTCATACTCGCCCGTCTTGCCCTGGATGATTCCCATGCCTCCCAGAGCCCACAGTTCCCCCCGTCGATCACCCTGTTTCCGCATCATGGCGATGGTTTTTCGTAACAGTGCAAGGGCCTGATCATACTCGCCGGCATCCCGGAGAACTGTGGCGGTCTTTATGTTAATTGATGAAATCGCTCTTGCGTCATCCATGTCTCGAGCCAGTTTCAAAGCTTTCTTCAAAAGCTCAAGAGCTCGTGGGGCGTTCCTTTTGGCCCTCTCCAACATGGCTATCTCCACCAGAATTGCAACCTGTCCCCTGGGATTGTGCAACCTGCCGTTGGTCTTTGCCGCCTCGTGAAGGTATGCCTGGGCCTTTTCAAGGTCTCCTTTTGCAAGCTCGATCTTTCCTATGCTCGCCAGATCTGCGGCTATTCCCCTATGATCCTGGATCTCACGGTGCAACGAAAGAGCAGTGGAGAAGTTCTCAAGAGCCTGCCTCTGAGCTCCCATAGCCCCGTGAACATTGCCCAGGTTTGTCAGGATGTCCGCCTCGCCCTTCTTGTCCGCCAGCTGCCGAAAGACTTTCAACGCCTGTTCCAGGCTCTTGAGAGCAGGGGACATCTGATTCTTGTGCTTGAGCAGATTGCCTATGTTGGCCAGGTTTGCGGCAACGCCCCTACGATTGCCGATACCCTTGCGAAGGTCCAGCGCGGTCTTGAAAAGGTCCAAGGCCTTGTCATAGTCTCCCAGATTCTTGTGGTGGACCCCCAAAGCGGTCAGGTCTCGGCCTTCTCCCAGGCGGTCCCACATGGCCCTGTGTTCCTTCAGAGCCCTTTGCAAGTGTTGATCTGCTCTATCCCGATCTCCACGGAGTTCATAGACCAGGCCCATGAGGTGGTCGCAGTCGGCCATACCGCGGCGATCGTTGACTTCCGAGAAGTCCTTTCTGGCCGCGGCCGCGACCTGCAGGACCTTCTGAGAGGCTCCTCTGGTGCGGCGAAAACGTGCCACGGCCAGTCGAACCCTCCCTCGTGTGCGGTGGTCCGTCACGCCCCGGGCGTCTTCCACAGCCTCTTTGAGCAACTTCCACGCAAAGTCGGTGTCCCCAAGGCAAGTGTGAATTCGGCCAAGGAGGACCTTGGACAAGGCCATTCGGTTTCTGTCACCGATCCTCCGGGCAATGGCCAGGGATTCCTGAGCGTATTCCAGAGATTTTCTCACAAATCCTTGAAGAAAATAGACCTCGCCGATCAACTGGAGGGCGCCGGCCTCGCCGCCCGGATCGGTCAAACCCCTGAACTCCCTCAGGGCTTCGCCGCCAAGTGCGAGCGCGGCTGTCAGCCTGGATCTGTCCTTTTCCAGATTCCCCAGAGCCAAGCGCACTCTGGCCCCCATCAGACGATTGCCGACCCCGGAAAAGTGGTTCAGAGAATCAGTGAGGTTTTTCACCGCCTCAATGGTCTTCCCGCGATGATGAGCGTCCAGCCCCTTCACCAGCGGGGGAAGGCCGCGCGCGGCCGCTTTCGCGTCGCCTGATACAAGAGACCGGCCCCGTTCCAGGGCCTTTTGAGCCGCTTTCAAATTGCCGTTGACCTGTTCTACATAGGCCAATCTGAATAGTGTCTCTCCTCGATCCTTATTTCGCTTGAGTCTTTTGTAAAGCTTGTCGGCCTTAATGAAATTGGCCCTCGCAGAGCGGTAATCCGACCGGGAAACCTGAATCTCGCCCATCAGTACGAGGATGCGGGCTGATTCAAGTTCATTCTTCTTCTTATTGTAGATCGACAGAACGCGGCCATAGGATGAAAGGGCCGGGGAATACCGATGAAGCCTGATCTGACATGCGGCCATGTCCTCCAGTAATCCGGGCCTCCGTGAGGCCTCCGACTCAGGTAGAATCCTTATTGATTCCTCAAAATGTTTCAACCCCGATGAATAGCGGGATCTACGCATCAGGATGCGACCGGCGAGAAGGTAATCAAGGCTGCGGGCTCGCGCGTTCTTCAGGACGCGGTACAGATTGATGGAACGCTGGAGTTCCTTGAGGGCTTCTTTGTCCTGTCCCAGCCGGTGCAGCATACGGGCCGCGCCCGAACGGGCTGCGGCTATGGCCTTCTTGTCACCGGACGCTTCGGCCTTTTGAAGGGCTTTCCTGTATCTTTCAAGCGCGGTGCCGTAATCCTTCATCTTTGCCGACTCCGCGGCTTGCTTCAGCAGCGATGGTAAGAACCTGCTCTTTTTTCCAACAGCAGTTGACGGCTTTCCCGTTCCACTGGATTTGGCCGCGGGCCGCATCTGTGGTCCAGCTCGCTTCTGTGACCGGACGGAAGCCTGCCGCGGTTTCTTGTCCGACTTGGTTTGCTTGACCGATTTGCCCGCGTCAGGACGGGTTTCCGACGAGAAAGCCTCGGCCGCATTGGTGGCAGGTTGGCTTCCCCCGCCGAGCAACACGTCAAGGCCGGCGACTCCCGGGGTTGATATGTCATCCTGAGTAGCCCACGCGAACTGCGGCATGGAACTGTCGACCGCGAGCAACAGCAATGCTGCCGCAACCAATACCCTGAGCGCAGACCAGAGCCGATAAATGACGGGTGTGATCATTGTTCCTTCTTTTTGCGGGCATATGCTGCCAGGCCTGTGCCCGCGACAATCATGCCGACGCACAGGATTTGTCCCATGGTAAGGAAGCCTGCGAGGAACCCCAACTGGGGATCGGGTTCTCGAAAGAACTCCACGCAAAACCGAATGACGCCGTAACCAATGAGAAACGCGGCCAGAACTTCACCATCGTTGCGTGTCCTCAACCTGAGCCACCAGAGTATCGCGAAGAGCAGCGGCCCCTCGAAAAAGGATTCGTAGAGCTGCGAAGGATGACGAGGAAGATCTCCGCCCCCGGGAAAGAGAATTCCCCAGGAAACCGTAGTGACACGACCGAAGAGCTCTCCGTTGATGAAGTTTCCGATCCTGCCGAGCATCAAGCCGATCGGCGCAGAAAGCGCGCCGATATCGGCCAACGCCAAGAACGGGGCGCCCCGCTTTCTTGCAAAAATGTACCCGGAGACAACGATCCCTGCGAGACCCCCGTGAAAACTCATTCCACCGTGCCAGAAGGCCAGTAGTTCCCAAGGCTCAGAGACATATTGGCTGAAATTGTAGATCAGGACGTACCCGATCCTCCCGCCGATAAGAAGCCCGAGTATCATGTAGAAGAGCATGTCGTCTGCGGATTCCACGGGAATGGGCCCCTGTCTTCGTTTGAGTTCGGAACGTATCACGAAGTAGGCCGCGACAAATCCCAGGAGGTACATCAGTCCATACCAGTGCAACGCCAATGGGCCTATCCGAACTATCACCGGATCTATGAACAGGTAGGGTGAACCTGTCGAATTCGTCATAGAAGCTCCTCATCATTTCGATTCATCGCATCCGTCCCTCTTGTTCGGGCAGCCTATCCCGATTGACCGGGCGTATGGGATCATCCGGGCCATGTTTGCCAAGCGCTCATACCAAGTTGCGTTCAAAGCAGTACCGTGTACAGGCGCCGGACCGAGTCTCAAAATCCCCCCTAACCCCCCTTTTCCAAAGGGGGGGACCGGCGCCACCCCCCCCTTAGCAAAGAGGGGCAGGGGGGATTTCTCCTTTCCGGACTTGAGCCATATGGTCCCTCTTTGAAAGCGCATTCCTATGAAAGTCCCGTGAAAGAACCACGCCTTTCCGGGTCAACGTATGGGGTGGTTTGGAGGGGAGATGAGTCTCCCCTCCAAGTCCATGCGCAGCGTGCGCGCTCTTCGAGTACCCTGTCCGAGGCGCAGCCACGGACCACTGAACAACGGAAAGGACTTTCATGCTTCGTTGTCGCTTTCTTGCGATGATAGTTGGTATCAGGTCTCGCGTTGTCTATTTTCCAGACGAGCTATCGTCTCGTCGGCAATGCGGATCATGTTGTCCATCTTACGAAATATGCCACGGATTATGGACACATCACGCTCATCCATGACCGCGCTGTTGAATATGCGACGAATGTCTCTCATCATGCCAAGTGGGTTGCGCGGGTCAAGAAAGCCTGCTCGCAACAAAACCTTCTCCACGTGGCCATACATTTGTTCACGCTCTTCTATGGAAGCAGCGCTGACCTCCCGCGCTTGAAATCCCGATGGACGGCACACGATCTTGAACATCTCGTAAGCTGTGATCCCCACAGCTTGGGCCAAGTTCATAGAGGCGAATTCCGAGTCCGAAGGGATTATCATGTGATGGGTGCAAAGCTTCATTTCTTCGTTGGTCAGTCCCCTGGATTCTCTCCCAAAGACCACTGCCACAGGTCCACGGAGGGCGTTTTCCATAAGTAGGGGAATCATCCTATCCGGTGGCTGAGCATTAGACCGCTTGCCGCCAAGCCTTCCTGATGTGGCCAAGGCAATTGGACAGTGTCCCAGCGCATCAGCCAAATCTGAAACGTTGCGTGCCTGTTCCACTATCTCATACGCGCCGGAGGCCATGGTCCGCGCGTCGGTGTCCGGACCGCAATCGGTTGAGGAAACCAATGTAAGATTCCTCAATGCCATGTTTTTCATGACACGCGCGACCGCTCCAATGTTCCCGGGATGTGTGGTTCCAACAAGAACCACGTGCACGTTTTCTAGGGCTTCGGCCCAATCAGGGTGAACGGTAAACCCTCTCTGGACCTTTCTGGAAGGCTTCATGGCTTGACACATAAATCATGGCCCAGTGAAACTTGCTCGTACAAAGAATGTTCCTTACGCGTAATCGTTCACCGTGAACCGCACAAGCTCCCGGAATTACGTATGGGGGAGGTCTGGAGGGGGAGATGAGTCGCGCCCTCCATTCTCACCGGGCGCAGAACCGCTTCAAGCCCGGTGAACGATTACCCTTACGCCCACATGGTCGGACAAATCTCCTGCCGTGCAAAAGACTGTCAGGTTCCGGACTATTGCCATGGGACTGTTGCGCCGGAGAAACCTCATCCAACCGAGCGGGAAGATAATATGACGCAGCCGAATTGTCAAGGGATATCAATATACAATCGCGTAATACTAATGGAAAATATGATGAGGGGCGCGGCGGCGGACCACGCCCCTCGCGAGACAGGGTGGAAGGGGAAGTGACGTGGTGACACAACGGTCAAGTCAATGCCTCGTGGGATGAGCCTCTTGGCTCGCGTGTCACGCTCTTTAGTAGTAAGTTTGGGGCTCGTCAGGAATAGACTGGTAACCACAAATCCTTAGGCGCTTGGGCGGCAACCTCACACGGAGGCGATGGTCAATCCCATGCCCGCGCCAAGGGCCACGGCCACGTACGGATTGCACCACAACATTCATCCCGCTCCGGTTACTGCGCTCGAAAGATACAGAGCGAATCCTATTCCAGCGCCGATTACGGTTCCGATCAACAAATTCATTGAGGTTTACCTCTCTCTTTCAAATGCTCGCAACAGCGAAGATGGGGTTCGCATCCTCGCCGGGTTTGGACCTTCAGCCCGACTTGTTACGCAGCCTTTGTGGTCTCTCGATCTTAGCTCATAATACTATAACACACAATTGTGATGGCAAGTATTCAGCTGCATGATAATCTGTCCCGCGGCGTTGCGCGTTCGATTGAAGATGACCATGCTTTTGATAGACTCTTGGTACGACGCCTCGTCTGAGGGCGTCAAAACCGGAGCAGCCAAGTTTCCGTGCTCGCGTGAGGAGGAGAATCGAAATGTCCCAAGAATGGAATAGTGAGAAATTGCTCAAGATCACGGGAATGTTCGTCAAACCGAGGATTCTGATCACGGCCGCGCAATTGGATCTGTTCTCCATACTTGAAAATAGCCCCCGAGATGTTGAAAGTCTGAGCCATGAAAAGGGTTGGAATTCCAGGGCATTGACCATTCTCATGGACGCTCTGACTGCACTGGAGGTGATCTCCAAACGCGGGGACGGCCGATACCACATTGACCCGTCCGTGGCTGGGTTGCTGTCCAAAGACCGCGACGATACCATACTGCCCATGGTGCTCCACAGGGGCAGCATGTGGGAAAGCTGGTCATATCTGACCGAAATCGTGAGATCGGGCCATGCCGCCGGTATAAAGGATGTCGACGCAAAGTCAGACGAGGACATGGAATCATTTATCGGGGCTATGCACGTGGTGGGCCGACACCTGGCTCAAAAGATTGCCAACTCCATTGATCTGAGCCGTTTCAGCCGGATGCTCGACGTGGGCGGTGGGTCCGGGGTTTACACAATGGCCTTTCTGAAAGTCGCCCCACATATGAGCGCTATGCTGTTCGATCTTCCGCGGGTTGTGGAAATTGCAAGAACACGGTTGACCGAAGAAGGGTTCATCGACAGGGTTGAGCTTGTTTCCGGAGACTACAACACCGATCAGCTTCCCGGCGGACACGACCTGGTCCTGCTTTCCGCGATCATTCACATAAACAGCCGGGAAGGGAACCAGACCCTGTTCAAACGGGCATTCGAGAGTCTGACCACCGGAGGCTCAATACTCATACGAGATTACTTCATGGATGCCTCACGCACTTCGTCCGTTGAAGGGGCAATTTTCGCGGTAAACATGTTGGCCGCCACGCCCGAAGGAAACACATACACATTCGAGGAAGTCAAGGACGATCTCGAAACCGCGGGATTTGTGAACATCCAAATGATCCATGAGGGAGGCGACCGGATGGATCAGGTCCTGGCGGCCGAGAAATCCGCGTGAACGGCGGGCCGCATGCCGCGCGCTCTTGGATAGTCGGCGCAAGGCGAGGCGTCAGGGTCATCCCGGCTCATCTATTTTCAGGTTAATGAGCGATCAAACGGGCGGCACTCCAGTCCGGCGGGCCGCGGGACTGGCCACGCCGGCAGTGGCACGCGGCATAGATCCTTATATGTTTGAAAGCGAACCGGCGCTGCGCGGCTTCGGGGGGTGTGGTCCGATCTCACGCGGATCAGACTCTGCGGTCTTTCGTGGCCGTGGCTCGCTCTAGTCGAACAAGTCCTCTGATTCGCGGCCTGCTCTTTCTTCGCCTCTAGTGTAAATTGTCTTGTACTTGTCCGAGAATCCTTCAGCGTCAAAGCAGCTCGAACAGTCCGCATCCTCATCGGGGATGTCGGTTTCAACCCTAACTTCCAAACCCAGTGATGAGTAAAGATTCTTCATCTCCGACAAGCGGGGTTCGTCGGCCGTGAATCTCCGGCGCCAGCCCTCGGCGACAAGCTCTCTGTGACGAGCGATTCCTTGTTCCTTGTCCATGCGTATCACCTCGGGATTTGCCTGGGCCCCGTGGGACCAAAGCCCAAATGCCGACGCACAAATCACCCAATGAGTTGATTTTGTGGCCGCGAATCCTCTCCGATCCATTTCAGGTCCTTCAACTGACAGCCGACGCTTGCCTTCTTGCTCAAGCGAGCAGAGTCAGGCGGCTGTTTTGTTGTTTCTTTCAGCCCGGCCTGATGTCGAGGTAGGAGGCTTCAGATGGAACACGGCTATCTCCGGAGGGCAGTTGATTCGCCAGGGGACAAATGTGAGGCCGACACCTCGGCTGAGATACATTCGACTTTGTCCCATCCGGTACCAACCGTGGGTGTACAAAGACGCGAATCGGGCCAGACTCAGCCCCTTTTTCCTTCCAGGCCACGGAAGGATTATCTGTCCGCCGTGAATATGACCGGCCAGCACCATGTCGATGCCTTCCCGCGATGCGAGAGGAAAGGCGTTGGGCCGGTGAGAGAGCAATATTCGCATTCCCCGTGATTTGGGGTTTTTCTTCATGAACGCGGGAAAACCGGGGAATTGGTCGCCGTAGACCCAGTTTTCCATCGGATCGTCGATTCCCCCCAAATGAATGTCGGCCCGACCTTGTCTGAATGTGATCCACTCATCCCTGATCATGGTAAGGCCGCTTCTCTCAAGGCTTTCCACACAGCGGACCTCACCGGTATAGAAATCGTGGTTCCCGAGCACGGCAAAATTGCCGTAAGATCTGGGCTTGAGTCTTTTCAATATGGGCTCCGCGGTTTCCACTGGAGTCAAATGTGAGTGGAATGTGTCTCCCGTGATCAGCAGGGCCTGTCCTTCAAGCGAGTTTAGCCTGGTTACCAATTTCTCCAGGTCGCTCGGCCCGTAAAGCATCCCGTAGTGGAAATCGGTGACCTGAATCAGAGTCACCGTAGAATCGAGTCCTTCAAGCAACGGATGTTCCACATCAAACTCTTCCACTACGGGACCACGGTACGCTCGAACAATCCCGTTCGTGGCCAGCGCAGCGGCGGTGATCACGCCGGCCGCTGCGCTCCACCTGAGGAACGACCTTCGCGAATGGCTGGGCGCTCTGTTGGTCTCAGACAACGTTCGTCTGACGACAAATTCAACAGGCCCCTCCTGTTCCTCCCAGGGCAGCGCGGTCTCAGGTTTGCCGGGCGCCAATCTCGCGGAAGCGTATGCCTCGGTCTCTGTCGAACGCGTGGTCCCTCCGGATTCCGAGCCTTCCGCCTTCCTGTTGATCATTGAGCCTACCCAATCGCCCAATCGTAACGACGAAGACACAGCCCCAACGATCAGGAAGAAAAGAAGCAGAAACAGCATGCAACCGAGATAGGTTAAGAACGACACTGCCAGGATCTTTTGACCGAATGAGCCCGGGCCAACAATTGGGGAATAGAGCACGAGCTGTATGATTCCCAGATTCCCTATTCCGAGAACAGCCAGTGCGGCATAGGCGAATTTGCGATTAACCGGTTCGTATCGCCCGAAAAGGTACCTGCGTACAGAGACTATCACGAACCATTGGATCAGGATAATTGTTGCGGCGAGAACGGCCAGGAATGCGAACACTTTGCCCATGGACCAATTTCTCCGACATGAACAGTTTTCGGTCTTCTTACATATAATAAGCACAACCGGACCCAAAAGAGAACAGGGCGTCGGATCGGATGTCACTGCAGGGCCGTGTGTACGCGGGTTGCGCTCCCTGCGCATGTTGTTCGCCGGTCCCCAAGATTTAGGCATGATAGGCGATTATGTTTTCAGCGGCTTGACACCTGACGGCAGGGATGATAAATTTTGTCTTGGCGTGGGGATGTAGCTCAGCGGGAGAGCACCGCGTTCGCAACGCGGGGGTCGAGGGTTCAAATCCCTTCATCTCCACCAATTATTCCAATATGTTAACACCTTGTTAACGTTTTTCGGCCTGTCTTCCATTTCACCGCCCCGCCACGAAGATCTCAGTCTGGCCATGGTCAAAGGTCATGAGGTCACTGGCCTTGATCAGTTCCTCGTCGCTTATGCGTCCGTACCTTTCCGAGACGCCGTGTCCCCGGAACCAATGCCCCATGATGCTCTTCTGGATCTCTGGATGAACTCCGGATCCGCGGGCATTCGTCTTCCAGGTGTGTCTCAGGTCATGAAATCTTGGACGCGGTTCAATGTCCATGCAACCGCCTGCTTTCCTCCACGGATTCTTGATTGAATGCGGGGACGGCGGACGGACGCCAGTCTTATCTCTGATGAGGAATACCACTGAGCTTTCCAAAGCTACCACCCGCAAGCTTTTCTCCAAAATCGGCAACAAGTCACGATGAACCCCTCTTTTCGATTCCTTTAGCCAACGAATCACCTCCTGCGGGATGCGTAGCGTTGCAGGAGCCCGATTACTTCACGGTGGTCTTCCTCGAAAGCCAAACTCAACGGAGTCGAGCCCCGTTTGTTTCTTGCGCTCACGTCTGCCCCGGCCTGCAACAGCAGTTCCACGATTTCTGCGTAACCCTCTCCGCACGCGGCCATCAACGGGGTGAAGCCATCCTTTGTCGCGGCATTTGGGTCCGCGCCTGCCTCGACGAACAGCATGACAAGCTGCGTGTGGCCTGCCCCTGATGCAGCCATCAGAGCGGTCTTCCCGAAGGCGTCCGTTGAATCGGGCCGGCACTCCAGTTGGAGGGCCTGCCTGGCCAGATGAATATCTCCCGACTCGGCTACATTCACCAGATAGTCATCCATGAGCTGATTTTGGCACACCACTCATACCTCCGGGCAACCAGCCCAAGCCGGATTGCACATGACTTCCCGTTTCCAGGAACCTGCCGGGCCTGTCATCAATCGGGAGGTTGAAAACGCATGTCATACCAAGTTGCGTTCAAAGCAGTACAGTCTACAGGTGAGGGACCGAGTCTCAAAATCCCCCCTAACCCCCTTTTTTCAAAGGGGGGCAGGGGGGATTTCTCCCTTCCGGACTTGAGCCATATGGTCCCTCTCTGAAAGCGCATTGGTATCAGTAGTAAGATTGGGCGAGAGACCGGAGTGAGACAGATCGAACGGTCTCCATCTGCGGACTCCCGCCTCCTCTTCCCGGCTATGCGGGACAGGCATCCAGTTTCCCCCTAAAGTTCCGCGGCCAGG